>ERZ795045.19-NODE-19-length-194485-cov-152.428596_pt1 | contig 194485 bp, 174 predicted proteins | sample MGYA00375129_ERZ795045 | MGnify/ENA primary metagenome ERZ795045 (study PRJEB30174, sample SAMN05720166) | activated sludge metagenome | isolation source: anaerobic digester from wastewater treatment plant | place: Japan | collected 2015-05-15 ...
GCTGAATCCCTTTGGGAGTAACTTATAATCCTGCCATAGATTTGAAGTAGCATTTCTATATTCTTTAGAAAGAAATTCCCACAATATCCACGGCGGATTGCCGACGACAAAATCAAATTTACCAGCAACCATTGGCGCAAAACTGTTTTTCAAAAACCTTGCCCAGATGCCGTTTTTATTCTGCTTTTCCAGTTCTAAAATTTGGTTATAAAAATCTTTTACGACTTGTTCGTTATGAGAAAAAACTAAACCCTCTTTTTTGAATCTTTCTAATGCCTCATTTACTGAGTATTGATTTTTTACCATTTCTTCGACAAGCGGCGCGGCATTTGCCAGCAAAAATCCGCCGTCCCGCACCCATTCGGCAGGGACTTGGAATTTTGCGACAGATGTAGAAACTTCCAAAAATTCACCAAAAAGATTTCCTGTGGTTCTTGTGGGAGTCAAAACAGAATCACAAAGATAAATTGGAATTTCTATCTTTCCCCCTCTGTCTAAAATTTCATTTACTAAATCTCCTAAAGCAAACAAATAATTGGTGCGGGCGGCGATAACTGCCAATGGATTTAAATCAAATCCCCATATATTAGCGACAATTCTTTTTACGATTTCAAGATCAGGTATTCTTTCTTTTTCCCTACCGTGTCTGATTGCTCGCTGAATTGCCAAGACAAGAAAAGTACCGGAACCGCAAGCCGGGTCCAAAAATCTTTTGAGCGTGTTACCGTCATAGCCAACTTCATTTAGCAATAATTCTGCCAGCCAATCGGGTGTATAATATTCACCGAGACGATGCCGGACTTCTTGTGGGACTAAATACTGGTAAAGTTTTTTGAGAAGATCGCGAGTTGAAACAGGGTCTAAAGTGCTGGTTGCTGGTTCAAATTCGGAGAGAGCACGGGCAATTTCCCTGATAGCATCTTTTAATTCTGGTGATTCAAAAGTATCGAGATACCAACGGAAAAAATCACCTTCTAAGAAATTAGTTATTCCTTTTCGGGCATAAATTCCGCCGTTTTCTATGTCTTCAAGTTGTCTTTTAAGTTCGTCATCGGAAACATGAGCAAGTTGAGATGTAAGAGACGAACTAAAGGATGTTTCCTGTAAGGTTAAAAGTTCAACAGCAATAAGTTTCATTAAAAAAGCAAAGTAAGTATGGATGGAAAACAAAAGTTCTTGAAAATCTGTCTCTGCTCCTACTTTGTAAAGTTTCGAAAGTATTTCAGTTTCTTTTTCTTGATGCCCTTCATTAAATTGTTCACCGTAAACAATACCAAATAGTCTTTTCCATTCATTAAAAAATGTGCGGATATGTGCTTTGACACCCCAATACTCCAACGCATTGGCAAACGCAGAAACCGCTTTTGGTGCGATTTCACTTTGGGGACCAAATTTTTGAGCCAAATTTTCGGCGGTAAGTGGAAGCCGAGATAATGCCCGTAGATGAATTAAAAAAGTTCTGGCGCTTTCCGGCGTAAAATCATAGGGACCACGCATAACAAATTTGGTTTTATCTACTGCTTTACTATTTTCACCTTGATATTGAACGAAGAAAATTTGTTCACCGTCAAAACCCACGCCGACCCACTGGGTTAGTTTTGTTTTTTCTGCTTCATCAGACAAATAATTTACTAACTGCTCGTTGGCGTGGTCTATGTTTTTCTTTGAAGAAAACGACCTTGGTGGTTCATATTCAATTATTACTTGTCCGTGCACCGCATCTGAGCGTCCGCTATAAACGGACTTCTCGTATTTAGGAGTAGATGTAAGATTTAATTCGGTTCTTATCGGCTCTAAAAGTTTTTCAAAGCCAATCCTTAAATCTTCTTCGGTTTTAGCTTCGCGAAGCAGATTTTTAGTTTTAGAAACAAGACTATCTGCTAATTTTGGAAGCGAATTGTGGTTAGCTACTTTATTTTGGCTTTTTTTAAATTCTCTCATAATCAAACATCTTTATTTTTAGGCATGATGCCATGCCTCGTTCATTCACATACAAACTATTTCTTCTATCTAAATACTGCCAAATCCACCAGTTCTTAACGAATTTCCTCATTTATTGCCTCTTTCCTATTTGGGTTTAGACTATCAAATGGACTTTTCGCTTGGGCAAGACTATTCGTGCTACCATAAAAATAAATTTTTGTTATATTATTTCCATGACTCAATAATTCTTGAATGTGTCTATATTTAGTTCCATATTCCAATAAATATGTTTTGTAACCTTGATTCAACCTATGAGACGAAGCATCTTTCTTTATTCCCGAAGCTTTATGAGCATACTCAAAGATTTTTTGAACTGTTCCCATTGTAATTTGAGTTTTGAATTTATTCCAATATTGCCTCAAGATATTTAAAGTCTCCTCTGAATGGAATGCGAATTTGCCTTTTTTGCGTTTGATATAGTTCAGGACTCGTTTACCGCGTGCGTCCTTTAACTGCAGGGCTAATGTTTCTGCAACCTGAAAACTGGCACAGCAACTATACATTTGCATTATTTTACACTTAAAATTATCAAGAGAATGGAGGATATACGCAACATGTTTGTTTTCTAAAGCTATTAGAAACTCCCAATCCTTAAGGTGCCTTTCAATCTCACTCACGAACTCTTTTCCAAGCATCACGCAATAGTAAAATTATAGAGCACTAACTGCTGGATTAAAAATATTGAGGGCTGAGGCGCGGGTTGTTTTTCTTCTGTGGATAGGAGGATGATCTTTAAGGTCGGTATCCTCAATCCCACTATGGTGCTTTATTAAGAGTTTAATGAAACTCTCACAGCTATAGGTTGTTATCCTTGTAGTAGCTAAGATCGATTATAGTATTATCTTTGATAAGACAATACAGAATTATTTGAGACCATTCCTCAACCCATTGGAATATACCTTTCTTGTCCAATCTTTTATACTTTTTCTCATTATTTGGACGTGAACCCCTAACCTCAGTTTAAGTTTTCCGTTAGAGTGTGCGTAATATCGAAAGTTTGACTTTACTTTATTCTTCTTATAAAATTTAAAGGCTGCCGAGGTGGCGGAACTGGCAGACGCGCCAGGTTCAGGACCTGGTGGACGTTAAATCCATGCGGGTTCAAGTCCCGCCCTCGGCACTAAAAACGATGGAGGTAGTTATGGACATAATGGCAACACTAAAGGAAATAATCGTAGATAAGCTCTCGGTAACAGAAGATCAGATAACACCTGAATCCAGGTTTATAGAAGACCTGGGCGCAGACTCCCTCGATGTCGTAGAATTGATTATGGCTATTGAGGAGAAGTTTGGTATTGAAATTCCTGATGAAGATGCAGAGAAGATGAGAAGTGTAGAGGATGCTACGAATTACATACGTGAAAAAGTTGGGATGAAATAGAGGCTATTTAAGTAATAATACTTTTTAATATTAAAGCATAGGCTTGCGTAAGATCGGGGTAAAGGATGAAGAGGAGGGTAGTTGTTACTGGTCTGGGCGTTATAACCCCTGTAGGTAAAAGTGTTGCCGAGTTGTGGAATGCTTTACTCTCAAAATCAAATGGTATAACAAAGATTGAAAGGTTTGACGTTTCCCAGTACTCAACTCAGATTGCTGGTGTAATTCTCGACTTTAATCCAGAAACAAGGTTAGACCCTAAAGATATAAAAAGAATGGACCCTGTTGCCCACTTTGCAATGTATGCTGCCCATGAAGCTATTTCTGATGCCGGGTTGACCGAGGGGAACTTTGACCCGTATAGAACTGGCGTAATTATATCTTCAGGTATAGGTGGCTTGCAGACTTTAGAAGGCGAAGTTTTGAAGTTATACCAAAGTGGTCCAAAAAAAGTAAGCCCGTTTTTGATTCCTATGCTAATTGTTGATATGCTCCCTGGACATGTGTCTATGAAGTACGGTTTTAAAGGTCCAAACTATTCAGTAGTATCCGCGTGTGCTTCCTCTTCTCATGCTATTGGTGATGCATATAGGGTAATTCAGTATGGAGATGCCGATATTATGGTTGCTGGTGGTGCTGAAGCTTCTATAACACCTGTGGGTCTTGCTGCATTCTGTAATATGAGGGCACTTTCTACTCGTAACAATGAGCCCGAAAGAGCTTCAAGGCCCTTTGACAAAGAACGGGATGGATTTGTTATGGGGGAAGGCGCCGGAGTTGTAGTGCTGGAAGAACTGGAGCACGCGTTAAATAGAGGTGCCAGAATCTATGCAGAAATTGTTGGATACGGTGCAACCGCGGATGCGTACCATATTACTGCACCTCATCCTGAGGGCGAAGGCGCGGTAAATGCCATGAAAAGGGCTATCGAGGAAGCAGATATCCGAGTCGAGGAGGTCTCTTATATTAACGCTCATGGAACTTCCACCCAGCTTAACGATGTTTCAGAGACGAAAGCGATTAAAAAGGTGTTCGGGGATTACGCTTACAAGGTTCCGATTTCATCCACGAAGTCTATGACAGGACACCTTTTGGGAGCTGCTGGTGCAGTGGAGTTTGTGGCAACCGTCATGTCTATATTTAGTAACAAGATACATCCCACCAGGAATTACGAATTTCCTGACCCCGAATGCGATCTTGACTATGTACCTGAGGGGCCGAGAGAACTCGAAGTAAATTATGCACTTTCGAATTCTTTTGGTTTTGGTGGGCATAATGCCGCTATTTTAGTCAAGAAATACTCTTCTTAAACGCTAAGAATTTTCTCTTGAGTTTATCAATATTGCAGTTATTCGAAAATCTGCATTGCAGGTATTCCTGAAGGAACTCTTTAGCTTCTTCAGAATTTACTATTTGTGAAATTTCGTACGTAGTTGTGCCCGGATCTACCTTAATTCCTTGTCTTTTAATAGCCTTCTGAAAATTCCGGAAGTAGCGTGTTGCAATATGTTCTCTCTTCGAAATTTTCCTTTTTATGAGGATTCCTGTTGCCACAAGACCGAGTAAAATTATTGCATAGGTGACAATTGTAACAAGGTCTTTTACTGTCAGATTCCTGAAAAAATTACGGATATTTGAAAAAATTCTAATCTGCTCTGTGAAGCTAAACTCGAGCACACGGGTTGTCCATAGGTAGGAGAGATAATCTACATAAGCCTGTAGGTTCGCAAGGAATTGTTGCCCCTTTGCACGAGGAGGGGTAGGGTCAATAGATACCCATTTACCTTCATAATAGTACTCCACCCAGGTGTGTGCATGCTTCGTTCTCACGGTAAAGTATTCTCCAAAGTTATTCCATTCGTCGGTAAGGAAACCAGCTACAATCCTGGATGGTACTCCAAAATTCCTGAGTATCATAGCAGTGAGAGTAGCAAAATACTCACAATGTCCCTGTTTCTTTTGTAAGAATGTAATAAGCCAGTTTGAGTCAGGGGAAGCATCTATCGAGTAAGAATAATTTCTGTAAAAATATGCCCTTAACTCTGCCGCTATTTCAGGTGGTGATAATGCCTTTAAATTAAGCGCAGTGGTAATGACATCAATGGATGGAACTAGTTCTTCTGGAATAGACATATAGTCTACGGCTGCATTTATCTCCGTATCAGGGTCTGGCGATGAAAATGCCTTGTACTGCATTTTTCTGAGTGTCAATGGGTCTTTTAACATAAAGATTTTACCCCAAGAAGGAGATAATGCAACCCGGCGCACATCTATATTTTCAGGATAATTAGGAGCGTAGAAAACCTTTGTCCTCATAGGCTCCATTGAGATGGTATAAGGCTTTAAGTTTCTATGTGTTCTCCCTTCTTCAGAGAGTTTCCACCCGCCTATATCTTCTGGTTCCCGCACCCAGGTATTACCTTCGTATTTGTTGTATACAATACCCCGCACGTATAAAATGTCCTCTTTTGCCTTCATCTCGGGTTTTATCCTGAGGAGGATCTGTGCGCGGGCGTTCATGTCCTCAACCTCTCCAATTTCCAGTTCGTTATCAAAGCCTTCTCTTACAGAGGTCGAGTATATTTGAGTCCTCATAAGAACGTATGGAGACCTTGGAAGGATTACAAAGAAGAATAGAGATAGGATGATTGTTATGATTCCAAATCTGACTCCGAAGAGAGAGAGATTCTTTGCTATTTCCGGTTTAAGGGTGTTTTCTTTTCTCTCTTCAATGTAAGTAATGACGAGAAGTGCAAGGGTAGCAGTGAGGATGTAGAAGATGAGATAGATTATAAAGACGAACGAATAATGAAAGATGGCACTGTTCAGAAAATTGAAGAAAGAAAGGGCAATAATCTGTTTCAGATCTCTCATTGATTTATGCCCTAACATCTTAATTATACTCAAGAACATTATCAGGTACGCTATGGCTTCAAAAGGCATCCTGACTATGAATAATATCGATAGAATAGCGCCTAAGATGCCGATTACCGTGAGTGCAGTGCCGCTTATATTTTTTTCTAATACGAGGTCAAAGTAAGTAGAAATTGCAAGCAATGCGAGAAATAATAGGCTAACAGGGTAGAGATTGTGAGCTAAACTGAGCATGCCCACGAACAGCGGGAAATAGACGATAACCCTTATTCTTTTGTCAATCTTCATAACCGAGTAAAGCTAATTTTTTAAGGATGTTAACCTTTTGCTTTATTCCAGAGCCGGGAGTTAACGTTACTCTGCCATCGATCGCCAGTCCAACGCTGTGTCCTTCCGCAAGTAGAGAAACGGCTATCGATGCGACTTGTTCTATTTCTTTTTCGGAGGCGTCTGAGGGAATTTCCAATGTTAGTTCTTGGAAATCTTCGTCATAAAATCTTTTAACGAATAAAGACTTTTCGCTGATCTTTTTCCAGTAAATGCGGGACACTGAGTCCCCGTTTGTATACTCCCTCAGCCCCATAAAGTCACCTGTAGAACCCTCTTTTTTTGAATCTGTTCCGTGGCCTGAATTCTTTGCGAAGTTTGCACGTTCAAAAGCTGAAATTTTGAATATATGCGGAAATACGAGTACTTTTACATTTAGAGGATAGAACATCTCCCTTATTGTAAAACTGAAGGGGAAGGACGTACCAATAAAAGCTGAATCCACGCTTACATATCCTCTTTTATCAAAGTAATAAGGTAGCAAGCCTTCCCTTTCTCCCTTTGCTGGAATAATGTCAAAGAGTGTCTTCTCTTCCTCAGATTTTTTGACATAGATGAGGAAAACCGGGAAAGGACCTCTATTTGTTACTTTTACCTTCACGAAGTTTAAGTTTCTTGCATAAAGTTCTTCTGGTGGGATTATAGTCATTCTAAGGTTCTTTAAGCTTAGGTAACTCGCAAAGCCCGAAAGTGCCATTATCGAAAGTAACGCACCGAGGAAAAAATAGAGGAGGTTATTACCAGAACTCACAGCAGCAAAGCCAAGAAGGAGGGTTAGAACGGCATAATACCTCCCCCATTTCTTTAATTTTACACGAGATACAAAGGGTCTTACTTTAGACATTACTACCTTGGGACTGGAATCTTATCGATAAAGTCCTTTAGAAAAATCCGGGTGTCGCATTCTGGCACGTCACAGATAATCCTGTGAGAGGCGACATAGACGAACATATCCTTAATATCCTCGGGGATAACATAGTTTCTTCCTTCCACAAGGGCCTTCGCTCTTGCGCATTGCAGAATATGAATTGAAGCCCTTGTGCTTAGACCCTCTTTAATCATCTGGTGTTTTCTTGTAGTGATGACGATTTCAGTAATATAGTCGATTATTGACTCGTCTGTTGTCACAGAGTTGACTTCTCTTTGGAGCGCAACGAGGTCGCCCTGGGAGCATTGCTGCTCGAGGGTATTTATGTGGGCTCTCGGGTCGCCTTCCTTCAAAATCTCTTCTTCGGTTTCTTTAGATGGGTAATCAATATTAATCTTCATAAGGAATCTGTCAGTCTGAGTGATAGGCAATGGGAAAGTACCAACGTAGTCGAGGGGATTCTGTGTGGCGATCACTATGAATGGTTTTTCCATAGTGAAAGTCTTCCCTTCAATGGTTACTTGCCTTTCTTCCATCACTTCGACAAGGGCACTCTGTGTCTTTGGTGAAGCCCTATTAATTTCATCAACAAGTATCAGATTAGCGAAAATTGGGCCAGGGTGAAACTGAAATTCTGCCGTTTTTACGTTATATATATAAGCGCCAAGGATATCTGAGGGGAGTATATCACTCGTGAACTGGATCCTTTTGAAAGATAAGCCCAGTATTTTTGAGAAAGTCAATGCAATGGTTGTTTTACCAACTCCTGTAGGTCCTTCCAGAAGTATATGCCCATCGGCAATTATAGCTGATAAAATTGCCTTCAAAATTTCATCTTGACCCTTTACAATTCTCTTCGCCTCGGATAGAATCCCGTTGAGATTCATATGTTAATTATACTTTATGTTGCTGGATTTTCATAACTGAATGTGGTTCTTGACCTTTGAAATGGTGTTTGATGGTTCTTCGAAATCGAAGACGGAAGTGTTATGCATGAGCTTCTGTTAGTATTTTTAGCGAGTGTGGTTCCAAGCGAAAAGTGGAGCTATGACAATGCACCAGCTTTAAGTAATTTCTTTTATGGGAGTTAGGTAAATTTGTTCTTGCTTTAGCAAAGGTGTTAAGCCCGACCTTCCTGAATTTTTACTGGTAAATTATATAAGTTAATCCCCATCCACTTTTTGACATTTTGCATGGCGCCCTTCATAATTATCAAAATATAAGGGAGGATTTAATGAGTGTAGTTGAGAAAAATAAAGTAGTTGGAATTGAATATACAATGTTATTGGAAGAGGGACAAGTTATTGATTCTACTAAGGGCAATCCGTTCGTTTTTCTCTTTGGAGCCGGTGAAGTATTTCCGAAGCTTGAAGAGGGAATTGAAGGGATGTCCGAGGGAGAGGAAAGGGATATTGTGCTCGAGCCCGAAGATGCTTTTGGAGAGTATGATCCAGAGGCCATACAAGTTATTCCCCAGCAATACTTCGGAGATGAGGTACCTGTTGTGGGAATGCAATATTTTGCCCATTTTGAAGAAGGAAATGAAATACCATTTTCTGTGAAGGAACTAAAAGATGGGAATGTAACTATTGATTTTAATCACCCCTTTGCAGGTAAAAAAATTAAATTTCATTTAAAAGTTACAAGCATTAGGGATGCGTCACCCGAGGAACTGGAACACGGGCATGCCCATCACGATTGAATATGTCGGATATAAAGGAGTGGTGTTCACTTCCTTTTGAGAATAAGAAGAGAAGAATCCGTTTTTTCATACTTTTTATACTTTCGGTATCGTTATTTACGGTGGCTTTTGGGTACATATGGGGGATTTTCTGCTTTATAGTTCTTGCTATGGTGCTTTTGCCTTTTTACACAAGGACCCGTTACACTATTAAGGATGGCAAAATTTACATTAAGAAACCCTTTTACACCATTGAAAGGGAACTTTCTTATTATAAAAAAGTACTTCTCGATAAGTACGGAATATTCCTTTCACCTTTCAAAAAGTCAACGCCCCTCGAAAATTTTCGTGGGATATTTCTGCAGGTAGATAATGAAGAATTAAAGTTAGATCTTTATAATTTCCTAAAGCAGGAGATTGAAGGTGACAAAGGAAGAGATCCAGAGTAATATAGAAAGGATTTTCGAAACTGTAAATGAGGTGTGTCAAAAGGCAGGGATTTCAAGGCAAATTACCATCGAAGCTATTACAAAGGGTGTTGATATGGAGAGGATTCTCTGGGCGTATGAATGTGGAATAAATGTGATGGGTGAAAACCGGGTGCAGGAAGCTCTTCTTAAGATACCTTTTCTAAATCTTGATATCGAGTGGCACCTTGTGGGGCACCTTCAGACTAATAAGGTTAAACATGCTGTGAAGATTTTCAGGGTTATTGAGTCAGTGGATCGTATTGAGCTGGTAGGAGCGATGAATAAGCGCCTCGAAACGCCGATGGAAGTTTTTGTTGAGGTAAATACCTCGGGTGAACAACAGAAAGCGGGCTGCAAGATTGAGGAAGTTCATCCTTTAATTGAAGAGATCCTTATGAGAGAGAAGCTCATATTAACCGGGCTTATGACCGTTGGTCCATACCCAGTGGAAGAGAAGAGAACGAGAGAGTCTTTTGCTAAACTTTATAAAACAAAGGAAGTAATAGAAAAGGATTTTGGTATTAACCTTAAATGGCTTTCGATGGGGATGACAGAAGACTACCCTTATGCCATTCTCGAGGGGGCAAACCTCCTGAGGATAGGTAGGGGGATTTTTGGAGGGAGGTTATAAATGAGGCTTACTCCACTTGAAATAAGGAAAGCAACCTTCAAGACCCGTTTCAGGGGTTTTGATCCAGAGGAGGTATTAACATACTTAGAGCTTGTTTCAAACGAATTTGAGAAGATAATTCAAGAAAATGAAAGGTTGAAAGAGAGAATCATGGTGATGGAGAAGAGACTTGCAGAATACCAGGAACTTGAAGAGAGCCTTAAAAAAGCATTGTTTCTTGCACAACAGGCATCAGAACAAGCTGTTACAAATGCTCAAGAGAAAGCTCAGAGTATAATAGGGGAGGCACAGCTTAAGGGAGAGAGGATGCTGGCTGAGGCTACCTTGAAGAAGGCGAAACTGGAAGAGGAAGTTCAACGCCTTGAGAGGAGGAAGTACGAAATACTTCAAAAACTGAGAGGGGAGCTTGAGTTTTATCTGCGAACGCTTTCGAGGGAGGTGAAGGAAATTGAATGAGCCTGAACTGGTGAAAGATGCCGCTCTATTCTTGCGAAATAAAGGGATTGATGAAGTAGATATTGGAATTATCCTTGGATCAGGGCTCGGTCCTCTTGCAGAAAGCGTTAAAGAGATTGCGAGGGTTCCTTATGCGGAAATCCCTGGTTTTCCAGTCTCTACTGTTGAGGGACATGAAGGTGTTTTAATTTTTGGGGAACTCGAAGGGAAAAGAGTTCTAGTGTTCAAGGGTAGATTTCACTATTATGAAGGATACAGTGCGCGAGAAGTCGCTTTTCCTATATTGGTTTTAAAGCCTCTCGGTGTAAGGTACCTCATCGTAACCAACGCTGCTGGTGGTGTGAATCGTATGATGAAGCCAGGAGATATAATGCTTATCAGGGATCATATAAACCTTTTACCTGATAACCCTCTCAGGGGTCAAAATTGGGGTGGACTTGGCCCTCGTTTCCCATCTATGCACGACGCTTACTCAAAGAAATTAGCTATTCTTGCCAAAGATGCTGCTTTGAGTCAGGGAGTATTCATAAGGGAGGGAGTATATGTAGCGCTTCAGGGTCCCTCGCTGGAAACGCCAGCAGAATATTCCTTTGTGAGGCTTATAGGAGGGGATGCCGTAGGCATGTCCACTGTACCGGAAGTGATCGTTGCGAGATACATAGGTATAGAAGTCGTAGCTTTTTCAATTATTACCAATGTTGCAAACCCCTACGATCCAAAACCTACGAGCCATGACGAAGTTTTAAAGGTCTCTGGTGAAGCCGGGGAAAAACTTATTGGAATAATAAGGGAAATGTTGAGGCACATATAGATGAAAATTGCTGTGATCGGTAAGGGTGGAAGGGAAGACGCCATTGTCCATAAGATTTCCCTTTCGAGAATGGTGGAGAAGGTCTTCGCTATACCTGGAAACCCTGGTACTTCAAGGTATGCAACTAATATCCCCTTAAAAGTTGACGATTTTGTTGCATTAAATAAATTTGTTCAACAGGAGGATGTAGATATCGTTGTTCCGGGGCCTGAACTTCCCATTTCAAGAGGAATTAAAGACTGTCTTGAAAGGGAATCAAAAACCTTTGTTTTCGCACCTCCCGTGGAATCGGCTTTCCTTGAAGCGTCGAAAATTCAAGCAAAGGAATTCATGAAAAGAAACTGTATACCAACTGCCGATTTCATGACCTTTGACGGTTTTGATAGTGCAGTAAGCTATGTAAAAGAAAGGAAGACATATCCGCTCGTAATTAAAGCTGATGGGTTGGCGGAGGGTAAGGGAGTTTCAATTGCCCAAACCCCGGCAGAGGCAGTTTCTATTCTTTATGAGTATATGGTGGAGTTGAAATTCGGTGAATCATCAAAGAGGGTACTAATTGAGGATTTCCTCTCAGGTATTGAGTACTCTGTTTTTGTAGTTACCGATGGGGAAGAGGCTATTTGGATCGGGGATGCTTCAGATTACAAAAGAGCTTACGATGGTGACAAGGGTCCCAACACAGGAGGTATGGGGTCCATCTCTCCCGTTCCCTTCCTGACACCTGATATGCGCTCTATTACGCTTGACACAGTGATTAAACCAACAATTGAAGGTTTGAAAAGGGAACGGATCCCTTACTTGGGATTTGTCTATTTTGGGTTAATATGGACACCAAAAGGGCCGAAGGTGCTGGAATATAACATACGTCTTGGTGATCCCGAAGCGCAGGTGATTCTCCCGAGGCTCAAGAGTGATTTGGTAGAAATTATCATTGCGGCAAGAGAGCATAACTTAAGTACTATTAAAGTGGAGTTTGACGAGAGGGTCGCTGTGTGTGTTGTGCTTGCCAGCGGTGGTTATCCCGTAAGTTATGAAAAGGGTAAATTGATAAGGGGATTAGAAAATGTTTCTTCTGATGTTATTGTATATCATGCTGGGACTATTGAGAGAGACGGACAACTGGTCACCGACGGAGGAAGAGTTCTTAATGTGGTTTTGTTAGGGAAAGATTTTCCCTCGGTTACAGAGCGGATCTACAGAGAGATTGAGAAGATTCATTTCGACAACCTTTTCTACCGCAGCGATATTGGCTCTCTTGATCGTTTCAAGGGATAACTACTTAGATGTCGATGGATAAAATTAAGAGTAGAGAGGTTTTGAAGGAAGTTATAGATAAATTTAGGTCGAGCAAAACCATAGTGTTTACAAATGGTTGTTTTGATATTATCCACAGAGGTCATATTGAATATCTAATATATGCAAAGAATCTTGGCGATATTCTGGTAGTTGGTGTAAACACCGATGAATCGGTGAGAAGGCTGAAGGGTTCGGGGAGGCCACTGAATAAACTTGAAGACAGGATGGTTGTTCTTGCAGCGCTTGAGATGGTGGACTATGTGGTTCCCTTCAATGAGGATACCCCTTATGATCTTATTAGCTACTTAAGACCCCACGTGCTTGTAAAAGGGGGCGATTACGGGCTTGAGGACGTAGTGGGTAGGGATTTGGTGGAGTCATATGGTGGGCGTGTTGTTATTGCACCACTCTTTAAAGGTTACTCCACATCTTGTCTTATTAGGAGGATGAAAGGTGGTTAAATTACTTATTTTGCTGTCAATGCTCTATTACAAACCTGATACGCTTACTTCAATACAAGATGTTGTTGAATACTATAAGCCAAAGAGAGGATATACGGGAATAATACTTCTCGATCGGCAGGGGAATGAGGTTTTTTCATACAACGCAGATACCTACTTTACACCTGCTTCTCTGAATAAAACGTTGATTTCATCTGCCTTTTTGTATTTCCTTGGGCCATCATACACTTTTAAGACTCCTATTCTACGGGATCCAGTAAGCGGGAATCTTTACTTCCTCGCCAGCGGAGATCCTTCCTTCAAAGTTAAAGACCTCTTTGAGATCTTTTCTTTCGTAAAAAGCGCCGGTATTACAAGTTTTGACACACTATACCTGGTCGACTGGGCTTACGATTCCGTAATTTATGGGGCAGGCTGGCAGCTAAATGATGTGACAAAGGGGTATATGCCACCGATTAGTTCTTTCATTCTTGAGAATAACGTTGTCAAAATAACCGCATTAAACCGAACTGGACTCTATGGCAAAATTGTAATGTGCCCCCAAACTAAATTTGTTAAAGCTTACAGAAGGAATGGTAATAATTACAAGATTTACGATGCAATCCGGGGTGACACTGTGATCGTTGTTTTTGAGGGGAATACGGGCAAGGAAGTTCTTACCACAAGAAGCATCCTTGTACCGGAGAAGTTTTTTCAGGAGCAGGTGGATTCCGTGGTAAAAGCATTATCCATTAGGGTAAAAAGTATATGTATCCTGAAAGATCTTCCCATTTTGAAGTTTGATACCCTTTATGTCTATGATTCCAAGCCAGCTTATGTTCTCCTTTTGGATTTTATGAAGTATAGTCTAAATATTTATGGGGAGGCATTTCTAAAAACCCTGGGCAGGGAGGTCTATGGTGGTAAAGGTACCTATGAGAAGGGCTTAGCTGCTGTAGATAGCCTGTTAAGGGTTGTTGGTCTTTGTGACCACTTCAAACCCGCTGACGGTTCAGGTCTTTCTCGATACAACCTCGCCACTCCAAGAGGCATTGGAGAGCTTCTGTATTTTAATTATAGAGATTTTAGACGTTTCCCAGAATTTGCATCACTCCTTCCCATTTCTGGGATTGACGGCACTCTTTCCAGTAATTATAAAAACCTTGAAGGGGTTTTTCGCGGAAAAACTGGCACGTTAACAGGTGTTTCCACCGTTGGGGGCTACATCAGGTCGAAAAGCGGAGAGGATTATATTTACGTGATTATGTTAAACAATACCACTGGGTCTCCGAAGTACTTTATGGAAAAGATTCTGGAATTTGTATATGAGCATATGTGATGAGAGGTTTTGAAAAGCCTTCAATAAAAACAGAAATTCCTGGGCCTGAGTCGAGGATGCTTTCCCAGAGACTCAAAGCTGTGGAGTGCCAAAACGTCACGTATCTTGCTGAAGATTACCCTATATTTTTAAATAAAAGTGATGCAACGAATGTTTGGGACGTCGATGGGAATCGTTATGTTGATCTTACTTCTTTTTTTGGTGTATCTTTTATTGGGCATAATCATCCACTGATCAGGCGCTGCCTTGGAGAGCCTGATCTTGTAAATGGCCTTGGTGACGTTTTACCATCGGTTTCTAAAGTGGAACTTCTTGAGGAAATAAATAGACTTTTGGGTGGAGGTTATGTTGGGATCCTCGGGCAAAACGGCTCTGATGCTGTTGAGTCTGCTATTAAAACGGCTTATCTTTATACCGGGAAACCTGGTATCATTGCCTTTAAAGGTGCTTACCATGGGCTTTCTCTTGGAGCACTGATGGCAACTTACAATCCAAAGTTCAAAGATCCATTTAGAGCTTACTTACCCGATAATACCATCTACTTCGTTTTTCCCACAAGCCTTGAAGAGAGTGATGCAGTCGGAAGGGAAATTGAAGACCACTTGAGGTCGAGAAATGATGTGGGACTCGTAATATTAGAGCTGATACAGGCGAGGGGCGGAGTGAAAATAGTACCAAAAGATTTTGTGAAAAGGCTTGCCGAACTTTCCAAGGAGTATGGCGTAGTTCTCGCTTTTGATGAGATCTATACAGGATGCGGTAGGTGTGGTAGGCTGTTCTTGTACGAATATTATGGTGTCCAGCCCGACGTAATTATTCTTGGGAAGGCTCTTTCTTCTTCGTTTCCTCTATCGGTTATGATGGCGAAGGAGCACATTATGAAAGCATGGCCTAAATCCGGAGGTGAGGCAATTCATACCAGTACCTTCTTAGGTCATCCGCTGATGTCAAAGGTAGCACTGGAAGTTCTTCGATATATTGAGAAGGAGAAACTGTGGAAAGTGGCAGAAAAGAGCGGAGAATACTTGATGAAGAAGTTGTTAAATTTGCGTGAGAAGCATCCTGATCGTGTGAAGGACGTGAGAGGCATGGGACTTCTCGTTGGGATTGAGCTAAACGGTATTTCTGCCTTTGAACTTTCTAAAGAACTCCTAAAAATGGGATACATCGTCTTGCCATCGGGACTTAATGGTGAAGTGCTTGAAATCACTCCACCTGTTATTGTGAGTAAAGAAATTATTGATGATTTTATTCAGGTCCTCAGTAGAGTGCTGGAACAATGGACCTCCATACAAAAGTAAAAGATTATATTGAAAATGCCAGTGGTTTTGATGAGGCTCTTGCATTAGAAATAATTGAATTCCAGAGGGCAAATATACCGGTATATGACAGTTTTTTGAGGGCGAATGGCATCTCTCATATAAATAAGATCAGAGAAATTCCCTTTTTCCCCGCCGATTTTTTTAAGAGGTATGAAATTATTACTGGTGTTCCTTCCGAATATTTTGAATCGAGTGGCACTAGTGGACAGCAATCACGCGTATTTTACCATGAATCCTCCTTAGAACTCTACAAATGCGCTTCTCTTAAGTCATTTCCCTTTCGCATAGAGTTAATTTATTCTGTGATCCCTGACTTTTCCATTGCGAAAAAGTCTTCACTTTCTTTTATGTTGAAAATCTTCGAAACTGAGTACAAGGTAGTTTACGTTAATGATTCTTACGAAATTGTGGATTTTCTTAGTCTTGTGGATAAGCTTTCAGGAATGAAATCGGGCTCTTTGCTCTTCTTAACATCCAGTCAGTTACTTAGGCTCTCAGAGTATTTCAGGGAACATGGGTTGAGCATTGATAGAGAAATTCTTGTGGTTGAGACTGGCGGATACAAAGCTCTCGGGAAGCCTTATATGAGGTCAGAGCTATATGATTTTGCCAGATATGCCTTTCCCAGGGCTCAATTTTACAGTGAATATGGGATGACAGAGCTATTTTCTCAATTTTATTCTACATGTGATGGATTATATAGAAACCTGAATTATGCAAAGGTCATTACGAGCGGAGATGGGCTACTTAGAGTATTTGATTTTGCAAATTTATACACCATTTCAGCATTGATGGTTCCGGACAGGGTTTCAGTTATAGGTGAGTGCTTCAATGTACTGGGTAGAATGTTAGAAGAGGCGAAGGGTTGTGCGTTCACTTTTAGATAATTATTTAAGAGCATTAGAGGAGTTTTTTATTGATTACCAGAATGGAAAGGTTCCCTCTGACATTTCCTATCAGAAGCTACTTATAGAGCAAATACTTCAGAAGTGTATTGAATGTACCTGTGAGATAGGCTCGAAAGGTTCTTTTGTAAAAGGGCCTGAAAAGGTGTTTGTTTTTCTGCCTGGGAATGTCCCTGTAGTTATGTTTCAGATTATGCCTGTGCTTCTACTCAGCGGAGTTAGGGATGTCTTTTTTAAGTTTTCTTCAAAGGAAGGGAAGTTTCAGGAATGCTTCATTGGCTATCTAAAGAGGCATTTTAAAGACTGTCTCCAAGTCTCGGGTGATTTTCTTAGCCACGAGGAGAGCCTTTCAGTTGCCAAGCAGTATGATTTTATCATCGGATTTGGGGGAGAGGAGCTGGGACAAAAACTTGGACTGTTGGGTAAACCTTACAGGTTCTTTGGGCCAAAATTTTCCATAGGGATCCTATGGAGCGAACTTTCAATTAGCGCTCTGGAAAACATTGCATTTGATAATTTGTCATTCGATACAAGGGGATGCCTTTCCATGAAATTCCTTCTTACACCCTGGGAGGGTTTTGAAGATCAGCTTTTCACTTGTTTCAGTGTAACATCACGAGAGCTTTTTCCTATGAGTGACTTTGATATGGATCAGTCGGAATACGAAGTTTTAAGGCACAGTCTTGAGGTACAGCGCATAGTTAAAGGGGGGGATTTTTTCCTTCTATTTGCAGATAAACTCGTTGAAATTGATGCAGCAAGAACGCTTGTAGTGGTAAAATTCAAAGATGTATCCGAGTTAGAGTCTATTATCTACCCTTACAAGGATTTTATTCAAGGCATAGCAACGGATGGGTATTATCCGAGTTTTACTTCTTGTTCGTATGTTGCAAAGTTTGGGGAGCTCCAGTTTCCACCCTGTGGATGGTACTTTGAAAATGGAATAATATTAGATAACTTCTGGGAGGTAAAAGATGTTTGAAGTAAGATGGGAAACCGTTGTTGACGCAGCCCATAGAATCTTTGAACACAGTAAAAAATGTGCATTTCTCCACGGACATAGTTATAGAATCAGGGTAAAACTCGAGGGTACACTGGGTGAAGATGGTATTCTGGTGGATTTTGGCCTTTTGAAGGTTAAAATTCATAATTTACTGGACCATAAGACTATACTTTATGGGAAGGATCCCCTCGTAAATATTTTGCAGGAAGCCGGGCAGAAGATCGTAGCTCTTGACCGAAATCCCAGTAGCGAGAATATTGCGCTACTTGTAGCTTCGATAATCCTCCGGGAGTTTTCTAACGTTGAGATTTGTGAGGCTGAGGTATTTGAGACTCAGCATCAAAGTGGCTTCGTAAGGCTTGATAGAGAGCATTTTATCGATGTAAGGTTTGTAGAGTATTGATGAGACTTATCGTTTCCGAAATTTTTAGTTCAATTCAGGGTGAGGGTCCGAAGATTGGGGCGCCTTCAGTATTTTTGAGACTTGGAGGGTGCAACCTCCATTGCAAATTCTGTGACACTGATTATGCTTCATATCTGGAATATGCGAGTGAGTGGAGGAGTTATCCTTTAGAAGGATTGATAGGCAAAATATACGAAATTAAAGGGAACCTCTGGAATCTTGTAATAACTGGTGGAGAACCTTTAATTCAAGAGAAGGCCTTGAGGGTATTCATAGGGCGCGTTCAATCCGCTTTTACTTCAATTGAAATAGAGACAAATGGAACCATATTACCGCAGGAACTTAAAAATTTGAATGGTTTATTGTTCAATGTATCAATTAAACTTTCGAATGCGGGCATTGAAGAGGAAGAGAGAATAAAACCGGAAGTAATCGATTTCTACGCAAATTGGCCGCTTTCCATTTTCAAGTTTGTTGTAGAGAGTAGGCAAGATTTGGATGAAATAGAAGAGATTACACGAGAGTTTTATATTCCAAAGCAGAGGGTCTACCTTATGCCCCGCTCTCGTACAACGAGGGAATTGAACCTCAAGGCACTGGAAGTGGTGCAATTTTGTTTGGAAAGGGGATTCAACTACTCGGATCGGTTGCAGCTCAGAATTTTCAAGGGAATAAAAGGGAAATAGACTAATTCTATTTTCTGTCATACGGAGCTCTTGTTTCTATTTTAACGAGAATTTGTGACCGTAAAGCTCTAAACGCAGTGATAATAGTTCATAATGCGAACCATTACCTTTAAAATTTTATAGTGAATAAGGACGTTTCCTTTAGGTTATATGCACTTGCTGTAATTAGATGTTTGCAATCAGCCAGTTATGCCATAAGTATACCCTTTTTAAGCATCTATTTGTATAATGTTCGTGGTGTACCTATGTCCCTCGTGGGTTCGATAATTGGCATTGCATCAATTGTTGGAGCTCTATTAAGGATTTTCGTAGGGAGATTGTCGGATATATATCCCACGCGTAGGATTATGGGGTTAGGTCTTTGTATAAGATCGGTTGCTTTTTTGGGTTTTTCCGTTTTAATTTGGCTTAATGCCCATCCGTGGCTTTTTATCATCTTCTTCCTTTTTAACTCGGGTGGCTCGAGCTTTTTTATGACAGCTTCGGATATTTTTGTTGCAAAGAATGTGGATGAAGCTAATAGGCCTTTTGCCTACAGTGTACTTAGAGTTGGTGGAAATGTCGGATTTGCAATAGGTCCTGCGGTGGGAGGATTTATTTCCAAATATTCTTATGCATTTACTTTTTTTATGTCCTTTGTTTTACAGGTTTTATGCCTGTTTCTTTTAATTTTTATGATTAGGGAGGATGCTCAGGAAAAGTATGTTCATGATAAAACGAAAATATCTCTCTTTGCAATTCGAGAAGATAAGAATTTCTTGACCTTCACAATCGGGACATTTATCCTTGGACTTCTTATGGGGCAGTTAGTTTCTACCCTTTCAGTTTATGCTAAATCAAGTGGGCTGGATAATACTCAAATAGGCTATTTGTTCAGTATTAACGGATTTATGGTGGTTTTTTTTCAAATAGTGCTGATAAAATTTGTCAACCTGGTGGGCTATAAGAGAGGGCTCATCATTGGTTCAGTTCTTTACTCAATTGGATACTTTCTATTTTCCTTTGCCTCTAAGTTCTGGCATTTTAGCATCGGAGTTGTCATACTAACACTGGGAGAAATGCTGGCTATGCCTCTTTTGACAACCATTACCTCGATGATGGCACCAGAAAACAAAAGGGGCCTATACATTGGTTTTTTAGGGTTTATCGATGGTCTTTCGTTAGCTATTGCTCCGATGATAGGAGGTATATTGGTCGATGCATTTTTTGAAATCCCTGTGCTCATTTGGGGTATTATTGCAGGTTTTGGAGTTGCCTCAATGTTTGTCTTTTTAGGAGTAAGATTTAAATGAACCTTTGATGCCCTTTATAATTAATCGAAGAAGGAGTTGTTATGAAGAGGTTGATGATATTTGTATTTATTTCAGTTTTGACGCTTTCGTGTCAGTCGAGAAAATACAGAGCACCTGAAAATCCAGAATTTCTTTTTAACCAGGCTATGGAGCTTTTTAATGCGCGCAAATTCTCAAAAGCGGCTGAGCTTTTCAGAAGTTTTGTTTTTAATTATCCCCTGAGTGATAGTGTTGATGATGCACAGTACTATCTCGCCAAAAGCTATAAGGAGTCTGAGAGAATTGACGATGCCACCACTGAGTATCTATTTTTGATAAATACATTTCCAAGCAGTGAATTTATTGAGAAGGCGTACCTCGAACTTGCAGATTGCTATCTTGTAAAGAGCAAGAATGTCACAAGGGATACCGAGAGTTTAAGCCAGGCACAGAGTTACCTGGACCAGTTTAAGAGCCGTTTTCCTGATTCTCCTCTTATAGATAAGGCAAAGGAGTTGGAAAAGAATATATACAGGCTTAAAGGGTTAAAGTACACTTATATTGCTGAATCCTATTTAAGGATCGGAGAGCCGAAGTCGGCAAGTGTCTATCTCGACATTGTACAACGTGAGTTTCAAGATGATGATAGTCTGTTGACTCTTGCGAAAATCCTCTCCGCGCAAGGTCTTGCGATGATGGGAGACTGTGACTCTGCACGAAAAATTATGAAGCAGCTTGAGCAGAGTAATGCATACAATGATAGAAGGTTAGAGAGCCAATTTAATAAGGCTAAAAAAGAACTTCAAAAGAGATGCCAAGAGTAGGAATTTTTGGCGGTGCCTTCGACCCTGTGCACACTGGGCATCTAATCCTTGCGCAGGATGTATGGGACAATGTGAGACTTGATAAGATTGTGTTCCTTGTAAACTATGAGCCGCCTCATAAAGGTGTTTATGCCTGCTTTGAAGATAGGTTCCAAATGGTAAAGCTTGCTTTAAAAGGGATGAGCAATTTTGAGGCATCCGATTTTGAAGCCACAAGACATATATCTCCATCATACACTGTAAACGTTCTAAATGAGATGAAAAGGGAAAATCCAGAGTCAGAGTTTTTTCTTATCATAGGTACGGATCAATTCAATTCTTTGCACACCTGGTATCGGGCGGATTTACTTCTAAGTATGGTAAAACTTATAGTTCTGAGGCGGCCTGGTTGGCAACCACCTCAGGAAGTTTATTCTCAGGTTGTCTTCGTCGATGAGAGGCTCATTGATATTTCTTCAACTGAGATAAGGGACAGGGTCAGGAAGGGTAAAAGTATAAAGTACCTTGTACCTTACGAGGTAGAGGAATATATCCTTAAAAATCGGATTTACCTGTGAGTCTTATATTAAAATAAAGGAACTGACACGACTCCATACGCGCCAGGCCCGACGTGAAGGGCAAGTAGTGGCCCTACTTCACTTTTGATAATATGTCTTACAGAAAAGTTGTTTTTCAAAAATGCTTCAAGTTTTGCAGGATATGGTGTTTCACCAGCGTACGCAATGCCAAAATCATAGGTCCATTGAGGATTTAATTTTTTCTTAAGGGTCGTAGTTATTTTTCTGTAAGCGTTGTTCTTTCCAAAGGCTTGTGTCGTATGTTCAAGGATTCCTTCTTGGTTAACAACGAGCACGGGTTTTATGCCCAACGCTTCAACAAAACCGCCCTTAAGATGAGAAATTCTACCAGAGCGCATTAGATACTTTACAGTGTTAAGGGTTAAGATAAAAAAAGATTTCTTATGAACATTATTCAAATATCTTGGTAAAGATTCGATGTCGTATCCCTCTTTGAATTTCTCTAACGCTCTGAGTGCAAGCAGGGTTGTTCCGAGGGATACTGTTTTGCTATCAAGGACGTAAACATTTTTGAATTTCGATGCGACAAGTTTTATTGCATTATAAGTACCAGAAAGTTGTGAACTGAGTGTTAAGATCAGAACTTTCTCGCTTTTGCTAAGGGCTTCTCTTATTGTCCTCTCAATGGAAATGGGATCAGGTTGGGATGTGGAAAGCTTCGTTTTCCCTTCAACTAAGAGATCCAGCATCGTCTTTTTATCGATGTCAATGCCATCGAGACATGTCTTCCCATCAACAATTATCTGTAAAGGAATTACATTTATTCCAAATTCATGAGCTAATCCAAGGGGGACGTCAGCCGTTGAGTCAACGATGACCCCAAGTTTGCGCTTTGCTGCTCGAAGATTCATTTCAATCATATCATCAATTTTTTGTTTGAGAAGTGTTCCCTTCTTTTTAAGAGCATTGAACACCTTTTGGGGCCAATTCGTGTGGATGTGGATTTTGAAGAGGCCACCTGCGCCAGCAATGAGGATGGAACTTCCAAGAGCTCCAAGAATTACGGCGAGCTCTTTCTTATCAACGCCATCTGCTTTTACTACTGCCTCGGCACAGTAGCGGTGCTCTATCTGTTCTTCCTCTATAATCCGTTTTGTTTCCTTGGGCAGTTTTTTTGTAAGCTCTATTTCGCCCGTTTCAATATATTCTACAATTCCCCTAAGCAAAAGCACAAATCCGAGGGCTCCTGCGTCTACTACTCCCTTTTCCTTTAGCCGAGGGAGTAGCTCAGGGGTTTCATTGAGAGATGTTTCAGCTCTTGAATGGAGTTTTTTAAAGAACGTGATGAAGTCAGGTTCAGAAGTTGCGATTTGTTGAGCGAACTCCGCAGTATCTCTAATAACAGTAATAATTGTTCCTTCCACAGGATTTTCTAAAGAGTCATATACCACCTTTGAGGCATGCATCAGGGAATCCGCAAATTCCTTAGTTGAGATTGTTTCTTTACCTTCAAGTGCTTCCTGGAGACCGACAAATAGCTGAGACATAATAGTCCCTGCGTTTCCCTTTGCTGTGAAGAGTATAGAATCAGAGAACCTTTTAATGACTTCACATAATTTTAAACTTCCTGATTCGGTAAGTACCTGGATTCCACCGTTAAAGGTTTCACTGAGGTTCGTTCCTGTATCCCCATCTGGTATCGGGAATACATTAATTCTGTTTAGTTCTTCTTCTGAATCTTGTAGTTTTACAATTCCAGCAAGTAGTGCTTTCCTGAATTCTTTACTTCTAAGACGGGTCAACACCATGATATATAAATTTTAAAATTCATTCTGCGTACGTTCATCTTCTCGGGGCTTAAGCTCAGGTAAGAAATTAAGAATTCGAGCTATAGTGAGAAAAACTATGACATAAGCTATGAATCCAAGTACGACGCGTAATAGGGTATTCCCTACCTTAATAAAGTAGCATGGAATGAGTGAAATGACGCTAACGAACATAACCTTAAATATCTGCCATATATAAAGAGGTATTATTGGATTATCTTTTGTAACCATACAGGTCAGGAAGAGTGACTGGACGAGGGTTCCTGCTGAAACTGCGAGAGCCAGAGAGGGAAAGCCAAGTATGCGAGGAAGGGTGAGAGCTATCGCTACATTAACTATGCTTCCAAGTACCACACTATAATTGGGGATTTTTATATCACCTTTTGAAAAGTAATAATTCAGTAGTACTTTAGAAATACCAATAGCTACGACATGTGGAGTATAAAGGACGAGAGCCTGAGCGGTATTGATAGTGTCCAGGGCTGTAAACGCACCTCTTTGGAAGAGGATCTTAACAATTTCTTCAGCGTAGAAAATGATAAATAATGAGGAGGGGAGCGTTAAAAAGATCGAATAGAAGATTGATTTCCAGAGTGCATCGCGGATTTCCCCATTCCTTGCAATGATTCGGGAAAAGGACGGCATAGATACGGTCTGGAGCCCTACTGCAAATAGACCTACCGGCAATTGCATAATTCTGTATGCGTATGTAAGATAAGATACGGAACCCTCTTTGAGAAAAGTAGCGATAAGGGTGTTTATGAATGGGGTGATCTTAGAGAACCCCATTGCTATCACAACAGGGATAAGCAACCTGCCAAAATCCTTGAGGTATGGATGTCGAAAGTTTAGGGTTAAGGAAGGGCGCACATTGTGGGCTTTTAATCGCTGAACTAAGTAAAGAAGTTGTAGGAGGCCACCAAAGAGCACTGAATATCCGAGGGTTACAACATGGTCTTCTTCGGGTATAAAAAAATGAGCAATTACGATGATTGCTACAATTCCTAAATCAAATAGGGCAGGTGATAACGCAGGTTGAAAGAATTCCTTCCTTGAATTTAAGGTCGCTTGAAATAGAGCCGACATAGATACAAGAACAAGGTATGGGAAGGTAATTCTTGTAACCTCAATGGTTTTAGTGAACTTTTCTGGGATGTTTTTAAATCCGTATGCAGTTATTAGTACGATCTCCCTCGAAAAAATTATGCCCAGGATGCTAATAACTACGGAGGCTATAAAGAAGATCGTGAAGATTATATTGAGAAAACGTATGGGGTCTTCATTCTTTTCCTGAGCTTTTACGAAGTTTGGGATGAAAGCGGTTTGCATAGCGTTTTCAGCTAATAAGTCCCTGAAAAAGTTTGGAATTCGGAAAGCTATATTGAAAATATCTGCAAATCTACCAGCCCCTACAAGGAATGCAATACCGGCATCTCTAAAAAATCCGAAAATTCTCGATATGAAGGTCGCAAGGGAGAATTGAAGGATGGATTTGAACTTTATACTATATCTCCTTCAAAGGACTCCTTAATCACATTTACTATTCTTTCAGATGTCTTGCCATCCCAGTATTTTATAGTATTCACTTGAATACATGGACCTTTTATTTTGTTAGTTTCAATGATTTTATTGATTTCCTCTTCAATCTTTTCAATGTTATAAGCGACAAGAACATTAGTTCCCATGCTTAGTGTAATTAACCATTCTGTGTTTTCCCTCAAAGTGAGGCAGGGCACCTGTAAGAAACTCGATTCTGTCTGGACTCCTCCGGAGTCCGTCATGACAAATAGGGAATTCTTTAATAGGGCAATAAATTCAAGATATCCCAGGGGATTAATGAGTTTTACATTGTTTGAAGGGATGTAGCCAAGTTCAGAAAGTCTACTTTGAGTTCGAGGATGGACTGGAAATACAAGCGGTGTTTTCTCAGAGGCCTTTTTAATAATAGTGATGATGTTTCTAAGCCTTTCTATATCATCGACGTTTCCAGCCCGATGAATGGTTATCAAACCATATGCCTTTGAGGCCAAATCGAGCTTATCGAGCACCTCTTTTTCCATAGCAATGATTTTGTTCATGTGTTGGCTCAGTGTATCCATAAGGATATTTCCAACGAGGAACATCCTAGATGTTGAGATTCCCTCTTCGTTTAAGTTTAGTCTTGCATATTCATCAGGTATAAATAGAAGGTCGGAAATCCTATCAACAATTATGCGGTTTATCTCTTCGGGCATACTCATGTCGAAACTGCGAACGCCGGCTTCTATATGCGCCACTTTGATTCCCATTTTTGCTGCAACGAGTGCCCCGGCAAGGGTGGAATTGGTATCACCGAACACAACTACAAGATCGGGCCTCTTATCAAGATAATGTTTCTCTATTTTAATGAGCATTTCCCCGGTTTGCTTTCCGTGTGGTCCCGAACCCACATTGAGGTTAACGTGGGGCGCAGGTAAATCCAGTTGTTTGAAAAAGATATCCGACATATTTACGTCATAATGTTGTCCCGTGTGTAAGATTTCTACTTGGAACGCAGGCTCCTTCTCTAATTCTTTATAAAGTGGTCCTGCTTTTACAAAATTTGGCCGTGCGCCAACTATGAGAGAAATCTTTTTCATTTTTTTATATAATATGCAATTCCTTTCCAGCCTTCTCGAAAGAGTTAAGTGCCCTTTGTAGTTGCTCTATGGTGTGGGTTGCCATTACACTTGTCCTTATAAGTTGCCTTCCAGGTGGTACAGCTGGTGTAATCACAGGATTTGCATAAGTACCATACTCCATCAGTTTCTTCCAAAACATGAATGTTTTTACATCGTCACCTATTAAAACAGGGACTATAGGGGTTTTTGTATCCCCAATGTTGAATCCAAGTTCTTTTAAGCCTTCCTGCCAAAATTTTGTGTTCTTCCAAAGGTTTTCTCTTCTTTCAGTATCCCTCTTTATAATTTCTAAGGATGCTTGTGCGACAGCTACCTGTGCAGGTGGAAGTGCGGCGCTGAATATCATTGGTCGTGCAAGATGTTTTATGTATTCAATAACCTTTTCTTCGCCAGCAACGAAACCTCCAATTGAGGCAAAAGATTTACTGAAAGTGCACATTATTAAATCTACTTCCCGAGTCAAGCCAAAATGTTCTGCAGTCCCAGCGCCAGTTTTACCTAATATGCCAATGGAGTGTGCGTCATCGATCATGAGCCTTGCGCCATACTCCTCCTTTAGTTTTACCAAGGTCGGCACGTCGGCAATGTCGCCCTCCATGCTAAAGACCCCATCAACTACGATTAGAATACCTCTTTCTTCTGGAATTGCCTTTAGAATTCTTTCAAGGTGTTGCATGTCATTATGCTTGAATCTAAGGACATGTGATTGCCCGAGTTTTGTACCATCGACAATGCTTGCGTGATCCCACTTGTCCAAGACTACTACATCATGCCTTCCAAGAAGCGCAGACATAATACCAAGATTTGTCTGATAGCCTGTACTGAAAACCAGTGCTTTTTGCTTTCCTACGAACTTAGCCAGTTCGGCTTCTAGTTCCTCATGGATATCAAGAGTCCCGTTTAAAAATCTTGACCCACAGCTGCCCGTTCCATATTTTTCAATGGCTTTTTGTCCTTTTTTCTTTGTGTAAGGATGTGTTGTAAGTCCCAGATAATTATTAGAGCCCAACATTATGAGAGTTCTCCCGTCGACCACTACCTCAGTATCTTCGGCAGAAGAAACAGGGTGAAAGTATGGATAGTATCCAAGCTCTTTCGCTTTCTCGACTTCTTGAAATTCAAAGCACTTCTTAAAAATGTCCATATTAAGCCTCCTTAGAGAATATCTTCCCAGTTTTAATCATATCTATAACTTCACCAATTTTTGAAATGTCTTTACCGCCGCCCTCAGCTTTGGTCTTCGAGCCGCCCCCTCCACCTTTCAAATACGTGCCAATTGTTTTTACGATCTTTGAAGCATCAAAATCCGGAATGTCTCCCAATACTTCGACAAGGAAGGAAGCGCTTTTTTCTTTGCTACCAAGTAAAATAGTGATGCCCTTTTCGTTCAAAGATCTGAGTTTATCTGCGAGGACTCTCAGGTCTTCAATGCCCGCATTTTTAATATAATCAAACAAGACTTTTTTTCCATTTACTTCGAATGATCTTGAAGTCAACTCGCGAGCCCTCATTTCAGCCCAACGTTGAACGTATAAATCGCTTTGCTCTTCAAGGATCTTTATTGTATCGGAGATTTTTTCAATTCTTTCGGTGAGTTTCTCAGGCTCCGCCGAAAGCATCTCTGAAACTTCTTCTACAATGTTTTCTAATTTTTGCACATGTTCCAACGCCTTAAGTCCCGTGTAGGCTTCAATTCTACGAATATTTGCGCTTGATGCTTCTTCTCTAACAATTTTAAAGAATCCGATATCGCCAGTTCTATCTACGTGAGTGCCACCACAGAGTTCGCGGGACACATCTCCTATATAAATAACTCTAACTATCTCTCCATATTTCCCTTCAAATAGTGCCATTGCGCCCTCTTTAACCGCTTCTGCATAGCTCAAATATGCGGTTTTCAATGGTATGTTTTCGATAATTCTCCTGTTAACGATGTATTCAATTTCTGTGAGTTGTTCCCTTCTCAGTTTTGAAAAGTGGAGAAAGTCAAATCTGAGCCTGTCAGGCTCTACCAAAGAACCTTCCTGTTTCACGTGTTCACCGAGTACCTCTCGTAATGCAGCATGTAATAGGTGGGTTGCCGTATGAGCTCTCTCAGCGCCATTCCTCAGGCTTTCGCTAACTCTGAGGCGTACATCTACATCTTGAACTATTCCCTCTTTTATAAAGCCAATATGAACTATGTAATCTTCCACCTTATATGTGTTTTCTACTTCTATTAGAAAATAGCCCTCAGGTCCTTCTCCTTCAATAAAGCCTTTATCTCCTACTTGTCCACCACTTTCTGCATAAAAAGGTGTTTCTTCTGTAACAATGTAAACTTTTTCTCCCCTAAATCCATAACGTAGGATCTTGGAAATGGTTTCCAGCTTCTCATAGCCTGTAAATGTAACCTTGCCCTCTCTCAGAATTGTCCATTCGTCAGGTAAGTCAACTTTGAAAACCTCACTTCTCCTTGCTCTTTCTCTTTGTTTTTCCATCTCATTCTCGAAAGATTTCCAATCAATCTCGAGCCCTTTTTCCTTAACACATTCCTCAATGAGGTCAAGTGGCAGCCCATAGGTATCGTAAAACTTAAATACTGTATGCCCAGCTATAGTTTCCCTACCGATATATTGATCGATTTCTTCCTCTAACTTAGGAAGTGTTTTTGCAATATTCTCTATAAATCTCTCTTCCTCCTTTTTGATAATAAACTCAATTTCCGTTTTCCTGCCCACCAGTTCAGGGTAAGCGTCCTTCATTATTTCAACAACTACAGGTACGAGCCTGAATATGATTGGTTTGTCCTCATATCCTATTTTCTGAGCAAAGCGATGTGCTCTTCTCAGAATCCTTCTAAGTACATAACCTCTACCATAGTTTGACGGATAGATGCCATCTCCTATTGCGAATGTTAAGGCGCGTGTGTGGTCTGCAAGGACTCTATGTGCTCTTCCTGTCTCATCATCCGGTTTGTATTTTACTCCCGTAATCCTTTCAACTTCTTCGATTATCGGTATAAAGAGGTCCGTATGAAAATTAGAATCAGATTTGTTCAGAATTCTGAGTAGTCTCTCAAGACCTACTCCCGTGTCAATGTTTTTGGTTTTCAATGGCTCTAATACGCCCTTTTCATTACGATTGAATTGCATAAATACGAGGTTCCAAAGCTCAAGGAATCGCTCTCCATCTACAGAGGGGTCTTTTTGGCTTGGATCCTCTTCTTCACCTAAATCATAAAGAATTTCAGAGCATGGGCCAGCGGGTCCAATTTCGCCCATCTCCCAGAAGTTATCCTTTTCGCCCAGTCTTATGATCTTTTCACTTGGGATTCCAATTAGCTCATTCCATATGTTGTAAGCTTCGTCATCCTCCCGGTAAACCGTAATCCAGATCTTATCCTTTTCCAATGCAAAGAACTCTGTAAGAAGTTCCCAGGCATACTTTATTGCGCCCTCTTTAAAATAATCGTTAAAGGAAAAGTTGCCGAGCATTTCGAAAAAGGTGTGATGCCTTTTAGTGAAGCCTACATTATCGAGGTCGTTGTGTTTACCTCCCGCTCTTAGACATTTCTGACTGGAGGCTGCCCGCTTGAACGGGGGCTCAATAACGCCAAGAAAATATATTTTAAACTGATTCATCCCAGCGTTTGTAAAGAGGAGAGTAGGGTCGTTTTTAGGTAAGAGAGGTGAGCTGGGAACTATTACGTGACTTTGCTCTCGAAAATAGTTTAGAAATAGTTCCCTGACTTTATTTGCGCTCCAAGTCATATGTTGAGTTCCTTTAAGATTTTAACCTTCGTGTCAAATTCAAAGAGCTCTAATTTGTTCAGTGCGTCTATAATGTGCTTACCTCCAACTAAAACTCCATGCTTTTGGAGGGCAAGAACGTAAACATTTTCTTCAGCGCCCTTTTCTTTTACCTCTTGTTCTAGTTCCACAGAGCCTGCCCGTTTATAAGGTATGGAAATAATTTTCGTGCCGATTGCATCGCTGTTCTCTAACATGAGCGGTTTTACTTCAGCTGTCATATAAAAAGATGCAGCTGTTGTAAATGGAGGATGGGCATGAATTATAGCTGAGATATCGGGTCTTACACTATACCACGCCAAGTGGGTTCTAACTTCAATGGAGGGCTCAAGTGTCCCTTCTATAACACCACCGTTTGAATCGACGAGGAGGATATCTTCGGGATTCAGCTCCGATTTTCTCTTACCTCTTGGAGTTATGAGGAAGTATCCATTATCGACTTTTACACTTGCGTTGCCAACGTTTGCCTGTATGAAATCCTTCTCGTATAAGATTTTTAAAACTCTAAGTATTTCAGTTCTTTTTTCTTCGTAGGATAACATCTTTTCCTCCCATATAAGGCCTTAAAACTTCTGGAATCACCACGCTCCCATCCTCCTGTTGAAAATTCTCGAGGATGGAGATAAATACTCTTGGGGTTGCAAGCCCTGAGCCGTTAAGGGCGTGTGGGTATTCTATTTTACCGTCTCTTCTTCTCATTCTGGTTTTGGCTCTTCTAGTCTGAAAGGATTCGGTATTAGAGCATGATGATGCCTCCAGCCACCGCTCGAGACCCGGCACCCAGACCTCAATGTCGTAGGTTTTGGATGCAGCAAAGCCCATATCCCCTGTGCACAGGAGCACGATTCGGTAAGGGAGTTCGAGGAGTTTTAGAAGATCTTCCACATCGTGTACCATTTTCTCCAGTTCATCGTAGGATTCTTCTGGTTTTGTGAACTTAAAGAGTTCTACTTTATTAAACTGGTGGACTCTTACTATTCCTCTTACATCTTTACCGTATGAGCCCGCTTCTCTCCTAAAGCAAGATGTATAAGCCATAAAGTAAAGAGGCAAATCGCTTTCGTCAATAATTTCATCCCTAAAGAGGTTTGCCAAAACGGTTTCAGCAGTGGGAATCAAAAAAAGCTGGTCTTCACAAGCGTAATACATCTCATCGCGAAATTTCGGGAGATGAGCAGATACGTACATTGCGTCTTCTTTGACAAGGGTTGGAGGTAGTATTTCCTGGTAGCCTTTTTTCTTATTTTCAGAGAGGAAAAAACTTATCAGGGCTCTTTCTAATTCTGCACCTTCATTTTTGTAAATTGCAAAACGTGATCCCGAGATCTCACCAGCCCTTTTAAAGTCGAGGATCTCTAAGTCTTCTCCGATATCCCAGTGGGCTTTCGGTGTGAAAGAAAATTCACGAAGCTTCCCCCAGGTTCTTACGACCAAATTATCACTTGCCGAAGAGCCAATAGGACAAGATTTATGGGGTATGTTAGGAAGGTAAAGCCATTTTTCATTTAGTTTATTTTCGACCTCTGGAAGTACCTTTTCCAGTTTCGCCAGATTTTCATCCAGAGATCTCGCTGTTTCCATAAGCGGCTCCACATCGCCATTTATTTTTCTTATTCTCGCTATCTCCCTGCTGATTTTATTCTTAGCGGAGCGAAGGCTTTCTATCTCTTTTTTGAGGTTCCTCGTTTGCTGTTCAAGAGATAATATTTCATCAATGATATCTGTGAGGTAGTTTCTCTTTTTAAGTGCTTCCTTTATTAATTCAGGATTTTCACGTAATAATTTTCGGTCTATCAAATATCACTCCTTTGAAACTAGAAGTTAATTTTAATCTGCTTCATTCGGAAGTTCAATATGCCATGTTGTTTTTAAAGAGTTTTGTTAAGATTGTTCTTGGGAATTATAATATGCACTATGAACTCAAGGACGTGCAGTGTACTTTCAGAAAGGCGGAGCATCAGGAACTTTAAGAGAGAACCCATCTCGGACGGTGTGATGCAGGAATTAATGGAACTCTGCAGATGGGCTCCCACGGCGCGGAATTCTCAATCATACTATTTCATCGTTATAAAAAAACCTGAAATAATAGGAGCTCTTTCAGAAATTAGGGGACCGGCAAAGCCAATCGGAAATGCCCCAATTGCAGTGGCAATTTGTGGAGACCCTGAAAAATCGAGAAGGTTTATCCAAGATGCGTGTATAGCTGCTTACCATTTTATGCTTGCTTCCTGGTGCCTTGGACTTGGGACGTGTTGGATTGCCGATATGGATAGACCTGAAGTAAAAGAGATGCTGGGAATCCCCAAGGAACATTACATTGCGACGGTTACACCCCTCGGCTGGCCAGAGGAAGTCCCACCACCTCCGCCTCGTAAACCAGGTGAAGAATTTTTTAGGACCATTGAATGATAAGGGTGTCCAGGGGGTTGGTTCCTTTGATTTGGTGAAGTATAGGTCTAATCTGAACATTACTTGATTAGGTTTAGCCTTGATATGAATATTAGGAAGGGTTTCAAAATTAGATAAGAAAATATTGATTTTGTGCTAGAATGTTTCAGTGAAATTGAATTGTTTATTTTATATTATTGTGTGCTTCTTTAGCTATATTTTACATTTGGCGCGGAATTGCGTTCGTGAATAGTAAGCTGTTATAATACCTCTAATTGTTCGAAAAATCCCAATTGTGCCGGTATTCTAATAGGACTTCGTTAAGTTTAGTACTTTGACTTTTTGTGTTTATGCTTTGCTGTACCTTACCTTAGCTAGTTTCGCAGCTAATGTGTCGTCAAGTCTCTTTACCGGTGTCGTATGGGGGGCAGTCTTCAAAATATCTGGATTTGTTTCGGCCTCTTCCTTTATCTTAAGCATCACTTCGGCAAATTTGTCTAAAGTCTCTTTGGTTTCAGTTTCTGTTGGTTCAATCATAAGTGCCTCAGAAACGATAAGAGGGAAGTAAACCGTTGGAGCGTGCATTCCAAAATCGAGAATTCGCTTTGCAATATCAAGGGTTCTTACTCCGTATTTCTTGAATGTTTTACCTGAGAGGACAAATTCATGCATACAAGTCGAAGTGTAGGGGAGCTCATAATGGTACATAAGTTTTTCCCGTAGGTAATTTGCATTTATAACGGCATCTTCGCTAACTTTCTTAAGGTGTTCTTTCCCAAGCATACGAATGTAAGTATAAGCACGGATTAATACCAAGAAATTTCCATAAAAGGAGTGAATTTTCCCGATAGATAGCGGCTTATCATAGTCAAACCGGTATTTTCCGTCCTTTTCTACAATTCTTGGTATAGGTAAGTAAGGTTCAAGGGATTTCTTAACTCCCACTGGTCCACTTCCGGGTCCCCCACCTCCATGTGGTGTGGAAAATGTCTTATGGAGGTTAAAGTGCATTACGTCACACCCGATATCTCCAGGTCTAATATGGCCCATGAAGGCATTTAAATTTGCTCCATCCATATATATCAATGCACCAGCTCTATGAACTAAATCTGCAATTTCACGAATCCTATTTTCAAATATTCCGAGAGTATTGGGGTTTGTGACCATAAAGCCTGCTACGTCTTCATTCAAATGCTTTTTCAGGTCTTCAATGTCTATTCTTCCGTCAGGACCTGATTTGATTGTGATTGCCTGATACCCTGAAAGGGTAGTAGATGCGGGGTTGGTCCCATGGGCTGAATCTGGAACAAGAATAAATTTTCTTGGGTCTCCATTTGTTTCGTGGTATTTTCTTATAATCTTTATCCCAGTATATTCACCATGGGCGCCTGCGGCAGGCTGAAGTGATACGTAATCCATCCCACTGATTTCAGCAAGCAGATCCTCTAACTCTTTCATGAGCTTTAGTGCTCCTTGCACTGTGTATTCAGGTTGAAATGGGTGTATATGTGTAAAACCGGGTAGCCCGGATGTGTACTCGTTGACTTTAGGGTTGTATTTCATGGTACATGAACCAAGGGGGTAAAATCCTTTGTCTACATGGTGATTTAATGTTGATAATTTTACAAAGTGGCGTACAACTTCATTTTCGGGGACCTCGGGAAGATCAGGTTCCGTCTTACGGAGCATCTTTTGAGGTATTTTAATCTCTGTTTCTCTGTCAAACTTCTTGACAGTATAACCTACCCTTCCTGGTTTTGAAATTTCATAAATTAACTCCATTCTAAAACTCCTTTTTCAAACTTTATGTATTTTTATGGTCCTTATGAGTGAATCTATTACTTCGTCCAATTTGCCATTTATTGTACATCCTGCGGCATTAAAGTGCCCGCCACCGCCAAAGGTTTCTGCAACCTTTGCAAGATTTACTTTATTTTTGCCCCTAAGGCTGGTTCTCCACCGATCTTCTTCAATTTCCACGATGCTTACTCCTACTATTGCTTCATCAACTGATAATGGGTATGACACGAAGCCCTCGGTTTCGCTTCGATCAATATTATATTCCAGAAGGAGTTCTTTTCCTATAGTAATTATGGCTACCTGGTCTCTTATAAATATCGTAGATAACACCCTGGCAAGGAGCTGGAGCGTTTTTATTTTTTTTCGCTCATAAACCAGCGATGCAATATCAGTGACATCTAAATTGGTGCTTACAAGGTAGTATGCATCTTTAAATGCCCACGGGAAACTATTGGAGTGTCTGAAAGATACGGTGTCAGTTAGTAATCCCGTGTACAAGCACTTCTTGATATCTGTGCTGATAAGAGTTTCATCGTATTTCCTTGCAAACTTAAGTAATATGCTTGCTGTGCTTGGAGCACCGGGAATTACAACGTCATATTTCGAGTATGTTCTACCTGAAATGTGGTGGTCTATTCTAATGATAGGAGTAGTTTGAGGGGCATTGAATCCTGTCCTCGAGAATTCAGTCGCATCGATAAGAATTATGAGATCGATGTCAGTTGCATCCAGTTTGCTTTGAATCTTATCTACATCGGGTAGGAAATCGAGGTAGTGGGGTACTTTTTCCGCCAAATATGGTGTGACACGTTTGCCAGCTTTTTTCAAAAATAGATAAAGCCCAAGGAGGCTGCCTACTGCATCGCCGTCAGGATTTATGTGAGATACAAGCCCTATTTTACCAGAATATGACTTTAGAAACTCTTGGAGATTTCTAACTTTCTTATGCATAGGTGTTTCTAATTTTACTGTTCTTTGAAAGTTCATACAATTTTCTAAAATTCAGTGGATTCGCTACTAAAATGTTTTTCTCAATTGAATATCCCTTTACGCTGGTTTATTCTGAATAGGGAGGTGTTGTATGGTGATTTTCTTAAGTTTCATTCTTTCTTTTATGAGTCCAGCCCCGCATAGTGGGACCTTTTCTATAGTTGCATGCGACACACTTACACGAGAAGTGGGAGTTGCTGTAGCGTCTAAATTTCTTGCCGTTGGCTCAGCTGTGCCCTTTGCCGAGGCAGAGGTTGGCGCCGTTGCTACTCAAGCTTACGGTAATATGGCCTTCGGACCCATTGCGTTGGATTTATTGAAAAAAGGTGTCACGCCCGATAGTATAATTAAAGTGTTGCAAAATATGGATACCCTCTTTGATCAGAGGCAGGTTGGTATTGTTTCTATTAGCGGTGCGTCGGCGTCGTGGACAGGTAAGGGTTGTAGTAGTTATGCAGGTCACAGAAACGGGTTTTGCTATGCTATTCAAGGAAATATTTTGGTAGGTGATACGGTTATTAAGGCCATGGAGAATGCCTTTCTTAATAGTTCTGGCGATTTACCTGAACGTCTTATTGCAGCCCTGGAAGCAGGAGATATGGCAGGAGGGGATGCCCGAGGTAGACAATCGGCAGCACTGCTTGTTATGAGAAAAAATGGTGGGTATGCAGGATATTCTGATAGGTATGTGGATATAAGAGTGGATGACCACCCTGATCCTATCCCAGAGCTAAAGAGGATCTACAAGTTGTGGGAACGTTTTTTCTTATTGGATGCCCATGGAAGAATTGGTGACCAGTATGCAAAAGAAAATAAGACTGAACTTTCAATGATGGAATATCAGCAAGCGATGAAAATCCTAAATGAGGTTATGCAAGAAAACCCAGATGATCCGGACCTTTTAAATGAAGTTGCATGGTTTATGGTGTTGAGGGGTATTGAGCTAAACAAAGCTAAAGAGTTAATCGATAAAGCTTTGGAAATTAAACCAGATGATGCAAATATTTTGGATACTGCCGCTTTGATTTACTTTAAGCTGGGTTTTAAGAAAAAAGCCATCGAGTTTGAACAGAAAGCTGTACATCTTGATCCGGAAAATAAGTATTTTAAAGATATGCTGGAGAAATTTAAGAAGGGCAAAATATAGCTTGTAATTCTGACTTGTAAAATCTATAATAGGTATATGTCAGAAGTTTTTAAAGTTTCGGATATAATGAGTTATATCGAAACTGCTAAGAGTGATACCCCTATCACAAAAGTCGCAGAGCTTATGAAGGAGGAATTTACTTCAATTGTGCCTGTAGTAGATGATGCAGGAAAGGTTAAGGGAGTGATATATGCTGAAGATTTGCTTGCGCCTTTTATTCCAGATTTCTTTAATATGATAGATAATTTCTCATACATTACAAGCTTTGGCGCTCTTGACCAAGAGGTATTTTCAGATTTTACCCATAAGCTCTTTCTTGCAGAGGATGTGATGCATACAAAATTTACTTTTCTAAAGCCTGATGATTCTATATTGAAGGCGATATTTTATATAGTACAGGAAAGGAGGACTTGTATTGTTGTTGTAGACGATCAGATGAATTATTGTGGTATCATATCACGACTTGCAATTATCAATAAATTGTACGGAAATAGAAAATAATGGGTAGTATTCCGCTATTAATAGGTATTTTTATCGTCACGTTTGTACTTATAGCTGTTGAAAAATGGCATAGAATGACTGTTACTTTCCTAAGCGCAGTTCTGATAGTAGTTCTTGGATATCTTACCCCCTCAGAGGCCTTGAACTATATTGATTTCAATACTTTGGGACTGCTTCTTGGTATGATGGTAATTGTGGCATTTTTTCGAAGGACAGGTTTTTTTGAATACATTGCCATAAAAGCAATTAAGATCTCAAAGGGGAATTTTATTACACTTTTCTTCTTTTTCTTTATGCTAACGGGAATCGTTTCAGCTTTTCTCGATAATGTGACAACAGTTTTGATTTTCTCACCAATTATAATACTCGTTGCAAGCATGACTGGAATATCACCCTTTCCTTTTCTTATCGGTGAGATCATCGCTTCGAATCTTGGTGGGACTGCTACGCTAATTGGTGATCCTCCAAACATTATTATAGGTAGCGCTGCTGGTCTCTCATTCAACGACTTTTTAGTAAATCTTACTTTACCTGTTTTGTTTGTTATGGTAGTTAATGTTTTTGTCTTAAAGGCAATGTTTAAAAATCAGTATAATATTTTAGGGCACTTTGATGTTTCTCTTGTTAAAGTAAACGAGCGGGATGCAATTAAGGATAGGGCTCTTTTGCGCAAGGTCTTGATAGTGTTTGCTTTTGTAATTATAGGGTTTATTCTTCATGACGTATTTAAACTGCCTCCTTCTATTGTTGCATTAGTGGGGGCTGTCATTCTTCTATTTGTTACAAATCAAAACCCCGATGAAGTGCTTAATGAAGTTGAATGGACGACATTATTTTTCTTTAGTGGGCTCTTCGTTGTTGTTGGTGCACTTGAGAAGTATCAAATTATCGAGAACGTTGCGAATTTTCTCATAAAATTTTCAGGCAGTGAGTTGGGTTTGTTTACAATTATATGGGCACTCAGTTTCATTTGTACAATACTAATGGGCGCAGTTCCTTATACTGTTGCTATTGTACCTGTAATACAATCTATTATATTAAAGACTCCTGGCATTAATGCAGATGCGCTATGGTGGCTCCTCTCCTTAACTGTATGTTTTTCAGGGAATACAACTTTGGTTTCTGCTGCAGCGAACCTTGTCGCTGCCGGAATTTCTGAGAAAACTCAGGAAAAAATAACCTTTAAGAATTATTTAAAATATGGGATTCCGGTCTCCATCCTGAATGTTTTGTTAGCTTTGCTTTATATTGTAATAAGATATATCGTGATTAAGTGAGGAGTAGTGGTTTTAACAAATAGACAAAAAGAGGTTTTAGATTTCATTCAGAATTTTATTCTTACGAGGGGGTATCCACCTACAATAAGAGAGATTGCTAATGGACTTAACTTGGGGCCCAACAATATTTATAGTGTTCAGAGACATTTAAGAGTATTGGAAACTAAAGGATTTATAAAAAGGAGCCGTAGGAAACCGCGGGGAATTGAACTTTTACATTTTAAGTTATCTAGTGCGGTGATGATACCCCTTGTTGGGAAGATATCTGCAGGTTTCCCCATACCGGCAATTGAAGAGACAGAGGGAAATATTGTTCTTGACACGATATTCATTAAGGATTCAAAAAATACTATTGCTCTCAGGATAAAAGGGGACAGTATGGCCGGCACTGGAATTCTTGATAAGGACATAGTAATTGTTAAATTGGACGCAGAAGCAAGAGATGGTGATTTGGTAGTCGCTTTTGTGGATAATGAGGTTACGTGCAAAAGGTTCAAAATGGACGAGGAGTGTGTGTATTTACTTCCGGAAAACCCCGCTTATAAAGAGGTTAAGCTGAAGAAAGAAGAAGCTCGCCTTTATGTAATGGGCAAGGTTATAGGATTGTTCAGGAGGGTAGATTAAATATGCCCGATTTGTTGCAGATTGTAAATGATTACTTTTCTCAAAAGATTGAGAAAAGTAATCAGAAAGATTTTTTTGTTAAATTACCAGCTGATTTTATAGAGCATGTGCTGCGATTTTATTTGTCCCCATACCTTAGTAACCTTGAAATTTTGTTCGGAGCAGGTGTTTTAAAAATCGTGGGCGTAAATATCTTTCCTATTCAGATACAAGTATACGTAAAGTCAATTGAGTGGAATGATAATTTAAAAATAATCAGGCTAGAACTCGATACTAGTCTCATAGTATTAAGATTTATAGATGGACCATTGGGCTCCCTTGAGCAAAATCTCAATGGAATTTTGAAAAGAGAGGGTAAGGAAATAGCTATTGATGTTGAAAAGATTTTTCACCTTAATCCCAAATGGTACAGTGTTACATCTTCGCTTAGAAACATGGTAAGGCTAGCAAAAGTTAACATATTACCGGATGGTATTGAATTTGTATTTGAGAGGGTTAAGCTTTAATAATATTTGATTCTTTTAGCCCCTTTATTCCGAATGCATTCCTTGTGTCGAGTATCAAGTTTGCGTTTTTTCTAATGAAATCATAGTCGTAAGAAGAATGGTTGGTAACTATAATTACCAGGTCAAATTTTTTAAGATTTTCCGCAGTTAATTCAACAGATTTATGAGTAAACTGGTATTTTCTAACGGGGACGAGTTCTGGGAAAAATGGGTCGTTGTAATCTACTTTTGCTCCTTCGTCCATGAGTATCTTAATAATTTTAAGAGCTGGGCTCTCCCTCATATCGTCAATATCTGGCTTATACGATACTCCAAGGACCAGTATACTGGCGTTTTTGATACTTTTCCCGTGTAAATTCAAAGCTCTGATGGCTTTGTCCACGATATAGTATGGCATGGAAGTGTTAATTTCTCCTGCAAGTTCAATAAACCTTGTAGCAATGTCGTATTCTTTAGCCTTCCATGTAAGGTAAAATGGGTCTATGGGGATACAATGCCCTCCCAAGCCTGGCCCTGGGTAGAAGGGTTGGTATCCAAAGGGCTTCGTTTTTGCACCTTCAATAACTTCCCATATGTCGATATTCATTTTATCAAATATCATCTTTAGTTCATTAATTAGGGCAATATTCACACCCCTGTATATATTCTCCAAGAGCTTAACTGCCTCAGCCACTCTTGTTGAAGAAACTGGTACAGTCTTAACAACAATCTGATCATAAAGTGCCTTTATTAATTCACAACAATTCTCAGTAATTCCACTCACTATTTTGGGGATCGTAGCAGTGGTATAGTTTTTGTTTCCAGGGTCTTCCCTCTCTGGCGAAAACCCGAGGTAAAAGTCTACGCCCACTTTAAGCCCAGATTTTTCGAGTATAGGGAGCACCTCTTCGTCAGTAGTTCCTGGGTACGTTGTACTTTCAAACACAACAATATGCCCTTTTCTTAGATTCTTAGAGATTATTTCTGCTGTACTTATTAAATATGAAAGGTCTGGCTCCCAGTGTTCACCAAGGGGTGTCGGTACACAAACGATTATTACATCTACTTCCCTAAGCCTCGTAAAATCACTCGTAGCTTCAAATCTCTTGTTTGATACCGCATTTTTTATAAATTCGTTATTGATGTGCTTTATATAACTCTCACCTTTCATGAGGGTTTCAACTTTATGTGAATCGATATCGAAACCCACTACTTTGAACCCATTTTTCAAGAATTCCCTTACGAGGGGTAATCCCACATATCCGAGCCCAATTACACCAATTAGAGATTCTTTTTTACATATCTTTTCTTTGAAATTCCGGGCCATCTGCCCTCCTTTAATCTATGAGAACGTCGCTGTATATACTCCATAGAATACCCGCTGTAGCGGCAAATTTGTATATGTCATCTAAGTTTATTGTATACTTCTTAGGAACTTCGATTACAGTCCCTGAAGAGATCTTTAAGTCCTTTATGTTAAGTGACTCTTTAACACTTTTTTCAAAGTTTACTTTTCTGTATTTTCCGTTTGAATATACTTTTATCGAACCAAGCGAGGCATCTGGCAGTGGGCCACCACTCATAGCGAGTATATCTCCGAGCCCTGCGAAAGGTGGTACGTAATAGATGCCCGGTTTATTAACTCTTCCTAATATAGAGATCCTATAGAGAACAAATACAGCCAAGTCGGGTTCCTTAAGGTACTTGCTGTAAGTATCTATGAAAAAGCTGCGAAGACTCTCTTCCGTTATTTCAGATACATTAATTCTACCTATATATGGTAGTTCTGCAGTAGTATCAGCTATCACAAAAAGCGTATCATTTAGCTCCCTGTAGTTGGTTGATCTTATAACTATTGCATCCCCTGGTACTAAAGAAGATAAAATTAGAGCAATGATAGAACTAAAGAGCATGTCGTTCCCCCTATTTCTTGCCTAACTTGTGCAAGATTGTGCTGATTGTGCCATTTTTTTCAGACTTCTTATAGTACTTATAATGTTTATAATAGCTTTCCCCACCACGGTAAGAGTTTACAACAACTCCCGGGAAATTTACTGTCTCTGGAATAGACTTAACAACCTCATATAGTAATTTCTTTGATGTAAATTCAGCTCGTGTTACGAGAATGAGATTTCCTGCAAAGCTTGCCAGTGTGTTTGACTCTGCTACAGGAAGCATCGGAGGAGTATCAACAATTATTATATCAAAATTCTCAAGTAGTAGGTCTCGAATCTTACTGAGGTCAAAGGCATCGAGTACTTTTAAGACATTTAAGGAGTTAGTTCCTGCCGGAAGTACAAAGAGGTTCGGAAATTCGGTGTTATAGGGTTTTAAAGTGTTTCTTGTAATGAGATCAGAGAAACCCACCTCATTTGAAATGCTAAAGATTTCATGTTGCGTTGGTTTTCTAAGGTCTCCGTCAATGATAAGCGTTTTATAGCCGGCGAAGGCATACGCTAATGCAAGATTCGCAACAGTAGTTGATTTTCCTTCATTTTCAATGCAACTTGTGACTGCGATAATTTTTGGGTGTTCTTTGCAGAGGATCTCGATGTTAAACCGAAGTTTTTTGAATGATTCAGTTACGGGACTAAGGGGATCTCTATCAACTACCAGTCTGACTTCATTTGCTTTTCCTCTTGAGTTATTAAAGGTGGGTATTTTCGCTAAACAAGGCCTTCCCGTAATATTTTCAACTTCGGATGCGAACTTTACTGTGTCATCGAGATTATAAAGGGTTAGAGTGGTAAAAAGACCAAGAATGGCCCCAAGAATCACAGTGATAAATATAGTCTGAAACTTCTTAGGAGATACGGGGGTAGTGGGTATCATAGCGTAGTCTACGATTCTTACGTCAGATATCTTTGAAGCCTCTTCGATCTTTGTTTGTTCTAATTTCTCCAGTAGTAAGCTATAAATGCCTGAAAGAGCATTAATTTTACGTTTTATCCTACTATGCATTAAAGCATTTTCGGGTAAATTCCCAATTTTACTTTCATATATTTTCAAGGATGAATCTATTGCTGTTACCCTTGTAGCAAGTGTTAACTGGTTTACCTGATTTCTAATTAGCTGCTGCGCTAACTGTTGGAATACTGGATCTGATGTAGAGACAGCCTGAAATGTTCCTTCCTCTTGAGTTTTTATGAGCGATTTTTTTATTTCTTCTATTTGTGAATTTATGGCTTTAATTTCAGGATTTTCCTCATTATACTTCTGGCTAAGGGAGGCCTTTTTTAGTTCTAAGTCATAAAGCCTATTCAGGAGGGCAGTAAGCTTCGGGTCTCCACTGGTTTCCAAATTTGCGGCAATCTGTGCATATTCCTTAAAATAACCATGGCCTTCCATCTGTTGCTTTATTATACTAATCTCATTTTCTGCTTCGGCTTTCTCAATAGTTGCCCTAACTTTCTCAAATTCTAAGTCGTTCATCTTCGAAAAGATATCTTTCATACTTTCTGAAAGATTTTCCAGAGCAAAAAAGTTGTATGTACCGAGTTCATCTTTTATTTTTGTAAGCTGGTTCTCGTAATTTGTTAGGTCATTTTCTATGTTTATTATCTGCTCTTCCAAAAAGAGTCTTAGAGAGTTAGCTTGGGACCTTACATCTTCTAATGTAAATTCATAGTATCCAGTGGCAATCTCTTCTGCAATTCGTTTTGCGAGGACGGGATCACCAGCTCGGGCTTTAACAACTGCAATGAAAGATTTCCCTTCCTGATTTACTTTAACATTTTTTGATAAGGCATTTACGGCATTGTCCGTACTTACAATTGTGAATTTTAGAGCTTTACCAGCGGTTTTTTGTGACACTGGGGTAAGGCATAAATCCATAATATCCGATGTAACTAAGGTATCATATGCACCCTTAAGTATTGTGTCGCCGTTTTCCGTCATGATATTAAAGCCCTTCTCTTTTAATTCGAGAAGGTATGTGGCGTTTGGTACATTGTCGTGGTGAACAGTGAGAGATTTTACCTCTACAAACTGTGAGAAATCTTTGCTCAGAGGTTGAAATCTGAGGTTGAGCTTATCTACGGTTCGTTTGAGAATATTCTTCGATTTAATGAGTTCTAATTGAGTGGGTACGTCATTCCATGGCGTTGTAGCTCCCATAATTACCATTTCTGTGACAGAAGATGCTCCAGATAGTCTTACCCTGATCTCTGACTCGTATACAGGGCTCTTCGTAATAATATATATTACGCCTACGAGTACTGTCAGGGTAAAAACTATAAGGCCAATTCGTCCCTTTCTTACTATTGCTTCTTTTATGTCTTGGAAAGAGAACTCATCGTTGTTCATAACATTTATTATATTATTTACTTTTCACATATTCAAGTATTGAGACTTATGCCTCAAGTATATAAAGTGAAAGTTTACTATGGATCTTGAAAGATTTTCTTCCTTGTTTTAAATTTATCATATGAAAATAAACAAAATGCTCTCAAAAAGGTTTGAGGAATTAGCAAGTGCACTTGACTTTCTTGGAGAGAATCCATTCAAAGTTAGAGCATATTTAAAAGTTTCTCGTATTTTAGATGAAATGGATGAAGAAGTTTCCGAGATTTACAAAATGGAAGGTTTATCTGGACTTGAGAAGATACCAGGGATTGGTGAAGGCATTGCAAAAAAAATTGCAGAATTCCTCGAGACGGGAACATTTCAAAAATACGAAGAGGTAATGAGCCAGGTTCCACCAGACCTCCTTATATTGATGAATGTACCAGGTATTGGTCCCAGAACGTTGAAGCAAATATACGATAACTTCAGGGTTACAAAAATGGAAGATTTTGTGAAGATACTTGATGATCCTAGATTACTTCAGCTACCGGGAATGGGAGAAAAAAAGATCGAAAATATTAAGAGGGGGCTGGAACTGTATCTAAGCATGCAGGAAAGAATGCCACTTGGTGTTGCTATGGGCATTGTAGAAGAACTACTCGAGTATATGAACAAGTGTGAATATGTAAAATTTATTTCACCCTGTGGATCATACAGAAGAATGAAGGAAACCGTTGGAGATATTGATATTCTTGTTGTAGGGCCAAATGGGAGTGAAATAATAAAATATTTTACCCAGTACCCCCTTGTTTCAGATGTGCTTGCCAGCGGTGACACCAAGGGATCGGTTGTAATCGAAAACAAATATCAGGTGGATTTGAGGGTTGTGTCAGAAGAATCTTGGGGTGCGGCTTTGCAGTACTTTACTGGCTCTAAAAGCCATAATGTAAAAGTGAGGTCTATTGCCAAATCAAAAGGACTGAAAGTTTCTGAGTATGGCGTTTTTATGGGCGATAAATATGTAGCTGGAAGAGAGGAAGAAGAAGTCTATAGGGCTTTAGGGATGGAATGGATACCACCTGAACTTCGTGAAGATCAGGGCGAAGTAGAAGCAGCATTGGCCGGTAATCTCCCAAATTTAGTTGAATTTAAAGACATTAAGGGAGATTTGCATGTCCATTCTAGTTATTCTGATGGGAGTTCCAGTCTCGAAGAGCTTGCAAAGTATTCTATTAGTTTTGGCTATAGCTATCTTGGAGTATGTGACCATTCCAAGTCTGTTAAATATGCGGGGGGCCTTGCCATTGATGGACTGAGGGAAAAGAATAGGGAGATAGACAGGTTAAATTCAGAACTTGGCGGGTTTAGATTGCTAAAGGGCACGGAAGTTGACATTTTAGCTGATGGGAAACTGGATTACCCTGACGAAGTTTTGGCTGAACTTGACTTTGTTGTTGCCTCTATCCATATGTGGAAGAAAAACGAAGATGCCACAGAACGGATTTTAAAAGCTATGGAAAGTCCATTTGTAACGATTATTGGACATCCTACCGGAAGGTTGATAGGCCAGAGAGAGGGATACAGAGTTGATATTGATGCAATCATAGAAAAAGCAGTTGAGACTAAGACCTTTATAGAGATAAATTCTTATTACGAGAGGCTTGACTTCAACGATGTAAATGCTAAAAAGGCGAAGGAAAAAGATGTTTTACTTGTGATAAATACCGATGCCCACCACACCGGTCAGTTTAGTATGGTGAGACTTGGCATAGGGCAGGCGAGAAGAGCATGGCTCATGCCAAATGATGTTGTCAATACGAGACCTTTAGAAGATCTGATTGAGCTTCTGAATACTAAGAGAAAGTAAACTAAATCAAATATTCTGCAGGATCAATTCCATACTTCCATGGGGAATCGGCTTTCATAATCTCAATTTCTGACTGGCTCAAGTCTATCATCTTGTGGTCTATATCTTTACCATCACTATCTTTGATAATTAATACCAAGGGCTTGTGTAGTGTTGATGGATCTTGTGGCTGACCGATTACGAGCCCCCATTCTCCCGTTGAGAGAAAGACGAGACTTCCTAAGGGATAAATACCAAGTATATTTATAAAATGTTTAGAAATGATAGGATCAAAAAGTTGCCCGGAGTACCTTATAAGATATGCTATTGCTTCCGCTGGAGACATAGGGATAGGATTATAGAATCTCGGTGTCGTGACTGCATCATAAAAGTCTGCAATCTGGATTATCCGGGCATATAAAGAGATTTTTTGGTTCTTAATAAATTCTGGATATCCTGTACCATCATATCCCTTCTGGTGCTCAATTACAGTAATTAATATAGGCGCAGTTTCTTCGGAAAGCCCCATCAGGTCCAAGACAATTTGTACCCCACTTATAGGATGGGTTTTTACAATTCTCCACTCTTCGTCACTGAGTAGAGATTCCTTTTTTAGAATATGACGTGGAACATTGATCATACCGATGTCATGAAGTATCGCAGACTGGCCCAAGCGAAGAAGTTCTTTACTCTTAAGACCAATCCTGACTCCAAGGGAGAGTGAAAGAATTGCAGTATTAACTGAATGATTGTAAAGGAAGTCATCGTAATTTTTAACGACGGTAAGTCCGAGGAGCAAACTCTCTGAAGTCTTTAAGGTGTCAATCAAGTATAAAACTCCAACAGTAAACTTTGTATATGTGCTTCTTTGTAAGTTACTTTGGGTTGCAAGGTTTTTTACAAGGTTTATAGTTTCAAAATAGACCTGTTTTACTCTTTTTCTTGGGTCAAGCAGTTCTGTAGGCTGAACAAATAGAGGAATAACGACAATTGAAATACAACCGGATTCAGTAAGTTTTTGAGTTATCTCGTCAATTGTAATGTTTTCTTTTGTTAGAAGCTCCATAAAAAGGCTAATCTCTTGAATCGTAAAACCTTTCGAGATTTTGATTCCTCCGGTATTTTTTCCCTGAAATAAATCTATAAGTTGCATTATATACGAGAAGTTAGCTGATGATATTTTTACCCTTTCTCCACAGAAATATACGTGCCAACCCCTGAATACTAAAGTAAATTCATCGTTTTCTTGGAGTATGCTATCTATTGTATCCTTTAATTCAATAAGGCTCTTTTCACTCACATTATGTGTGCTTCCATAAAGTTTAATGTTATGGAAGGCCGACAGAAATCGTGTAAATATCATCGTTTGGTTTCTCTCATCGTGGATATTCATTCCGTTACTCCTTTAACTGTTTCAAAGCTTCTGAACACATCTCTCTGACTTTTGAATCTTTTGTACTTTTAATCGTTTCAATGAGGAGGATAAATACTTCCTTTTTGTTTGATTCTAACAGCGAGTTTATAAGAAATTGAAGGGTTTCATAGTACTTTCGTGACTTTGTGATCTTATTTATTATTGAGAGGTTCTGGTTGAGGATATTTTTGACAGTATCTTCAACAAATTGGTAATCTAAGTATTCTGGGATGAGGCTCATAAACTGCTTTTTTTCAAGAGCATCCAGTTTGTAAAACAGTTCAGGGCTTTTAAGGCGTTCCAAGATGAGATTAGTGAAAGCTTTTTTGGGATTTTTCTTCATTTCAATATAAGTGCTCATCCTTACATCAAGTTCAGGATCGTAGAAGAATGGCGTTAAATCACCTTCAATTGCAGAGATGGCTTCGAGGAGGTACTTCTTTATAGAAGGACTAGCTTCCAGCTGAAGCTCGGTTAAAAAGTCTTTCATTTCGCTGAATTTCCCTAAGGTTATGAATTCTAACCCAGTAAGTAGTACTTTTTCATTTTTTTTGTTTGATACTATGTACTGTAAGATTTTCTTCCGATCAGTGCCATCGATATTTAATATTGATCTTAGCAAGAGTTGTCTCTGGTTTCGTTGAGTAAACTCTGTGGCAATTTTGAATAGCGGGAAAGCAGCGTCTTCGGACAAATTTGTCAAAAAGTATTCCAGATCTTTTAGGTTTGATTCTATATTGGCTCTTACAATGGTATCGAGGAGTGTCGGATCACTGAGCCTTCTAAACAGAGATTCGATGACGCTAGCTTTTCCCTTGTCTTCAAGATGAGATGAAAGCACTCTAAGATCAGATAGGATATTTGAAACTCGACGAATACCTGAATTACCTATGTCTACAAGGATAAATTCTTCCACCGATTTCAATATGTTGTAGACCACCTCTTCATGTTCAACTTCGATGATGGTATACAAGTAGTTCATGAATTTGTCCAGTTGCGATGTTTCCCTCTCTTTTGAAATTTCATCATTAAGGGCCTGTTCTTCTTCAGAATTAATAGTGAATACTTCCCTTGACTCGATGATTATTGGGATCTCTATGGATGCTGAAATCTGTCCTTCAACCTCAACAGGTTCTGAGGCCGGTTCCTTCTCTCTGAACTTTAAAAGGTCCTGATACGTTTCCGGAATATATACATTTTGATCTTGCAAAAATTCAGGAATGAATTCGAAAGAGATTCCATTGTAATCTCGCTGGTTAATCTCATATATAAGAGAATACTTATCTTTTGAAGCATAAGCACTCTGAATTGCTTCAAAGATGTTCTGAAGATCTACTACCAAGGCATTTTGAGTGATTGTAACTACTCTGACTCCGAAACGGTAGAATACCCATGCGATATTGTCATCATTTTCTTCCTCTGACCAGATCTCAGAACCATAACTATCGAGACACTTTCCTTTGTCAAAGATCCATTCGATCTTGTTAACCTCAGAAAGCGTTGACTTCACATTGTCCCATAGCTGCCTAAGAAAGAATTTAGGAATATCATGACCCTTGGGGTATATTTTATATGCACGAAAAGTTTTGTTGAACAAGTTAACTAAATTCGTCATATCCATCTTTCTAATTTTATATCAATTTAACTCTCGGTTCAAATTTTCAACAGATGAAAGTAAGTTCCGAAATTTAAATTTTCGCAAGGTTTCTTGGAGTTGATGTAATTTGTCTGTCTTAATAGGAATCTCAAAAGGTTCTATCAACTTGAACTGGATTGTCTGTAACAGAGTAGTGAGGATGGAGAATCTCGCGATTTCAAGTTGTGTTAAGCTTTCTTCGATGGCTTCCGCCTTATCATTTCTGTCTCTTTCAGGGTCAAGTAATATAGGCGCAACTTCACAGATTATGGCGCTTTCCCGTAGGGCTCGCATCTTTGGGTTAGTTCCCTCTTGTTTCATGATAGATATACCTTTATCATAGTTTCCAGTGAGTAACGAATGGAGAATACCTATTGTGTAATAATGAGCATATTCAAGGAGGGACTCAGTCCTATTTGAAAGGACAGACATGGTTTTATCAAATTCAATTAAAAGGTCATTGACGTCGAGATATAGAGGAAGGAGCAACAACGTATACGCTAAGAGAATAAGGAGCTCCGAGTCACAATAAAAATAGTTTGTCTTCCCAAGAGACGAGAGAGCATCATTAATATTTCCGCAAAGCAGGTTTACTAATGCATTTAAGACTTTAATGCAGCTACTGACCCTTGCGGATTTTTGAGGTGTTTTTAGTTTTAGAGGATGAGGTAAGTGCTCATATTGGATTGGGTTACCAATTATTAAATTTGACTGCCAAAGATGGATTTTACATAGTTCAACGTATCTCATTTCACCAGTACCCTGAAAGGTCTCCAATGCGTTGTTGAAATACTGGATAGAGTTTATCCTTTCACCGAGGTAATATAATGAAAGTTTTCCGAGCTCTAAAAGCGAAATTGCTTTGATATAACTATTAGGTATCTTTTCAGAGACACTCTTTGCAAAATTAAGGAGCTGTTGCGCTTCTGCGTACTCTCCCTCTTCTCGTTTAAGAATAGAATCAGCAATAAGTAAACGTGCATATTTCTCTTCATTGTATTCTCGTTTGACCAACAGTCTAAGAGTCTCTACCTCGTTTTTCGCTCTTTCGAAATTCCTACAAATTATATACGAGTGAACTTTGTGAAGCTTAAAATCAGGCATTAACTCTTGCTGAACTTGTTTTTCAAGCTCATCAAGAATCTTCAATATAGGCACAAATTTTTCTTTCTGAGAAAAGGTGTACAACATATTGAGATACGAATTAACTAGTTCCACAGATTCAATAGGATTATCATTTCCTTTTAATACCCTGTTTAGAGCTTGGATGGAAGTTTTCTCAGGCTCGATAAGCCCACTTTCAGCTGAGAGCTTAAATTTTATTAATTCGTAGAAAAATTTGTCAATATAGGATCTAACAGATTCAAGACTCAATTCCGCTGATTCGAGGTCCCCCAATGTATATTGTATCTCTATTTTTAGTTTATGACATTCTTTTAACTTGCTCGTGTCACTTATTCGGAGAGCAATATCCAAAGCCTGGTCTAACTTTGGAAGAGCTTCTGCAAGTTGTCCCATCTTATGAAGAACTTTTGCAGTGGAAATATAAAGTGTATACAGATCTTCAATGCTAATTGTATTAAATTCCTCTTTTGTGACGTTCTTCAGAATATCTTCCGCCTTTTTCAATCTCGAGTATCCGGTAGAGTACATCCCAATACTTGTAAACTTAAGCCCCAGTTTGTAGTTATACAGGAACGCTTTTGGGTAGTTTCCCCCGAGCTCGAAGTGAAATGCAATGGTTTCATAGAAATCCTCGATTCGATCTTTATAGACTTTCTCGAAGCACTCTCCAATTTTCGCATGGAGTTCTTTCTGCTCTTTCTTTGGCAAGAGACTACTTGCAGCATCCCTTACAAAAGAGTGTTTAAATACATAATAATCTTCCTTTACTTTATCTTTGAATGCTAAGCCCGACTCTTCAAGTCGCCTAAGATGAATTTCGAGGTTTTCCTCCTGGATTACCTCTCGTAAAATCAATTTACTAAACTCCCTTCCAATGACAGATGCCACTTTTGCTACATGTTTTGTATCTGGAGGCAATCTATCGATTTCTTGTAAAAAAAGGTTAATAATTTTGTCAGGGATGGAGGCGGAATCGAGATTATTACATATTACGATGGCTCCATTCTGTACTTGTAGGAATTCTTCCTTGTAGAGCATTTCTGTTAACTCTTCAATGAATAGTGGATTCCCCTCTGTTCTCTGGTAAATTAGATCTGATAATTCTCTTGGGACATCTTTTACCTCGAGCAAGTTTTTTATCAATTCTATGCATTCTTCTTTAGATAAATTTGGTAGACTTATAGTTTCAAAATGCGGCAGGTCAGGAAGAGAGATCTTCGGCGATGGTCTGTAAGTAAGCAGCAAAAACATTCGCATTTCTTTTATTTTCTCCAGGAGAAATTTTAGAAGTTCAATAGAAGCATCATCAACCCAGTGCAGATCTTCAATTATTATAAAGATGGGTTTCTTCTTTGAGGCAAGTTTTAATATTTCAGATACTGCTTTGTAGACTTCGATTTTTTCTTTTGGTTTTAGCTCTGTTTCTAACCCCAGCAGGTTCTTAATTACACTACTGATATCCTCTGTAACATTTAAATCCTCTATAATTTTTGTGACTTTATTTCGTCTCGTTTCTTTGTCATCATAGGGTTTAATATCAAAAAATGTGTTTAGAATTTCAATAAATGGTGCATAGATTGCTTCTTTATCTTGACTTCTACAATCAGCTTCAAGTATTAGTAGATCCAAATAGGCATTGCAGTAATTTTTAATTTCATACTTCATTCTGGATTTTCCGACACCAGCTTCTCCTATAACTGCTACAATTCTGCCTTCTCCATTAAGTGAAGAGTGCAAGAAATTTATCAGTGTGCTAAGCTCTTTTTGTCTTCCAACGAGAGGTACAAGTTTCCCTTTTATAGTAGAAGGAACATATTTCTCATATTTAGGCTTAAGGAATTCATAGAGCATAATGGGTCCTTCCCTTCCAGGTATTACATAGTTTCCAAGTTTTCTAAACTCAAATGAACCATTAGTTTCTTTATAAATATTTTCAGTGACCACTATTGAGCTTGGACTTGCCAGTTCATTTATTTTTTCCGCAACGTTAACAGTGTCGCCGATAACAGTGTACATTTTTTTCCTGGTGCCTCCCGTATAACCGCTAATTACGTATCCAGAGTTTATCGACACTTTAATCTTAATGTCCTCATTTAATTCTTCTCTAATTTTGTGCACGCTGGTTACGATTTCTATTGCACACCTCATGGCTCTTTCTGAGTCGTCTTCATGAGTTACTGGAGCGCCAAAAAGTATCATTACACCATCGCCAAGATATTTGTCAATAGTCCCGTCATATTCGTAAACAATTTTTTCAAAAACTTGAAAAATCGAATTAAGCATATTCAGAACATCTTCAGGATCTTTATTTTCACTTATTCTTGTGAAATTTACGAGATCTGCAAAGAGAACTGTAACATTCCTCTTTTCTGGTATTGCAATACCAGAAAAAGATGTACCACAATTCATACAAAAATTGGCATTTTGAGGATTATCCGAACCGCATTGTGGACATTTCATTATTACATTAAGTGTATAACCTGAGCTATACATATTCAAACACTTGGTGGATATCTTTAATTTGATTGTATATGAGGGGAACCTTAGAATTATCCAAATGGAGGTGAGGGATTATATTGCTCTTATCTTTAGTTTTATCACTTGCTGCCTCCCCCGAGGTGTATGATTTTAGAGAAGTTGAGGAAGGTGAGGTTGTAAGCGCGATATTTTGGCTGAAGAACATTTCACAAGAAGATACAGTCAAAATAAAGTCCATAAGGGCGAGTTGTGGATGTACATATACCACATATTCATCCGAGTATATTCTGCCTGGTGATTCCATAATGATAAGGGCATCACTAAATACAAAGGGGCGCTCTGGGGAAGTGTCTGAATATATTAAAATAACCACATTTTCTAAACAAGATCCTGAGATTTATCTGACCTTGCGAGGTAAAGTGTTAAAAATGTGTTTGGACCCAGAGGCGCTTCAGGGATATTACACCGTAATTCTTGATGTGAGAAGTAAGGAAAGTTATGAACGTGAACATCTTGTGGGATCAGTTTGGCTAAGTAAAGACGAGTTTGAAAGCCAAATTAAGAGCATGCGCGTTCCGAAAAATATTCTCCTTATTATCGTGGCTGATTCTGACAAAGATAGGGATGTCCTCAGTTGGCTCAGGAAAGAGGGATATGGAAACAGTTATATGCTAAGAGGCGGCTTTAAAAATTGGAAAAGGGTGATGAAATACACCCTTGTTCAATCGAAAGATTTTTGATAAATGGTTACAGTTATTCTTGTCCTTATTTTTCTGGGTATTTTGATAACTGTTCACGAGTTTGGGCACTTCTTTGCGTGTAGAATCTCAAATATTAATGTAGAAGAGTTTTCTATTGGCTTTGGCCCGAGACTATTTTCATTTAAAGATAAGCATGGAACTCAATACTCGCTTTCGTTGATACCCTTTGGTGGTTTTGTCAAAATACAAGGAGAAGAGAAATCTGGTGCTCCTTCGCCTGGTGATTTCTGGCCACAGCCATTTTATAAGAAGATGTTTGTTGTGATTTCTGGACCTCTTTTTAATTTAGTACTCGCTATAGTCACGTTTATTCTGGGTTACTCGGTCGTAGGGTATGAAACGGTCCCTCTATATAGTATATATGCCGTCGGCAACCCTGCAGCTGGATTTATAAAGGGCGATAGTGTTATCTCCATTGATGGTAAAACAATTAACACTGTAGAGGATCTTTATTATTATTACTCAAAAAGAGATACGCACACTGTAAAAGTTATTCGTAATAATGAAGTTGTCGATATTACAAGTATTGGAAGGAACTTTGATTCTCTTAATGTGGTTTTTAATATCCCACCCCTTGTTCATAGAGTGGAGAAGGGGAGTCCAGCCTTTAAAGCGGGCATAAAAGTGGGAGATCTTATCCTAAAATTTAATGATGTAGAGGTTAGCACATGGAATGAACTCGTAGATTCTATTAGACATAACGCGGGGCATCAAATTGTACTCACAGTTTTAAGATCAAATGACACCCTTCTCGTCCCTTTGCAGGTAGGTTCTGAGGCCTCTACAGAGGGTGTAGAGATTGGAAGAATCGGTATTCTTGCCCCTTCCATTAGGAAAAGACTCAATCTCGTTGATGCCGTTAGTGTATCTGTCGTTAGAAGCGCTGAAGTAACCTGGACTTTAATTGTCTACTTAGTTGGACTTTTCGTAGGTAAGGTACCAGTCTCAAGCCTTGGCGGGCCCATTATGATCGGAAAGGTTATCTATAGTGTGTCGAGCTATGGTCTGTTTCAACTTCTTTACTTACTTGGTCTTATTTCGATTAACCTTTTTATTATTAATCTATTGCCTATTCCTGCTTTAGATGGGTGGCATTTTTGGGTATATTTTCTTGAAGGAATCCTCAGAAGAGAATTTTCGCCAGAGGTAAAGAGAATTATCCAATTTGTTGGTTTTAGTTTACTTATAGCACTGATGATTGTTATAACTATTTTTGATATTTTAAGGGTTTTTCATTAAAATATTTTCTAGCAGAGTGGGAGGGTTATAATGGCTGATGCAAAGGATCTCGAGAGAATTATTGCAACAGATTGCGGAAGTACAACTACAAAAGCAATTTTAATCGAGAAAAAACCCGAAGGTTACAGATTGATCACAAGAGGTGAGGCCCCCACAACAGTGGAGGCGCCCTATGAGGATGTGACAAAAGGAGTTTTAAATTCCTTTAGAGAAGTAGAAGAGCTAACGAATGTAAAAATCCTCGACGGAGAACTGATTATAAAACCTAAACGCGATGAGCATATGGGTGTAGATATATACGTTTCAACCTCGTCTGCCGGTGGCGGACTACAGATGCTTGTTTGTGGTGTAGTAAAGACGATGACTGCAGAGAGCGCTGCCAGAGCTGCCTTAGGTGCTGGTGCTATTGTAATGGAAGTTATAGCTTCTAATGATGGTAGAATGCCTCATGAGAGAGTTGAGTTGATTAGAAGACTTAGACCTGATATGATACTCCTTGCTGGTGGTGTTGACGGTGGTACTATTAAGCATGTTGTAGAACTTGCAGAGCTGATTAGGGCTGCCGACCCGAAACCGAGATTCGGAACAGGGTATAAGTTGCCTGTAATATATGCGGGTAACAAGGATGCAAGGGAGGAAATTGAAAGAATACTGGGAGACAAGGTTGCTTTGTTTATTGTTGATAATATTCGGCCTGTTCTTGAAAGAGAGAACCTTGGGCCTGCAAGGCATAAGATTCATAATCTATTTATGGAGCACGTGATGCAGCATGCACCAGGTTATAGGAAACTGATGACCTGGACTGACCATCCAATTATGCCAACGCCGGGAGCTGTTGGGCTCCTCGTTGAAAAAGTAGCAAAGAATGAAAATATCGATGTCCTTGGCGTAGACATTGGAGGTGCTACAACGGATGTCTTTTCTGTCTTTAGTGGCATTTTCAATAGGACGGTATCTGCGAACCTTGGAATGAGCTATTCCGTATCTAATGTTCTGGTTTCAGCGGGGGTTGAGAACATATTACGGTGGGTCCCGTTTACTATCGATGAGTATGACCTAAAAAATAGAATTAGAAATAAAATGATCAGGCCTACAACTATTCCTCAAACTCTTGAGGAGTTAATTATTGAACAGGCTATTGCAAGAGAAGCTTTAAGGCTTGCCTTTGAACACCATAAGACTATGGCGGTGGGACTTAAGGGAGTCCAGCAGGAGCGAACCATTTCTGAGGCCTTTGCACAGACACTCTCTGGTACTACCCTTGTGGATATGATGTCTCTTGCCATCATAATTGGTTCAGGTGGTACTTTATCCCACGCTCCAAGGAGAGTTCAATCAGCCCTTATGATACTCGATGCTTTTCAGCCTGAGGGTGTTACGATGCTTGCAGTAGATTCAATATTTATGATGCCACACCTTGGTGTCCTTTCAGAAGTGCACGAATCAGCTGCTACTGAAGTATTTGATAGAGATTGTCTTATTAGGCTTGGATCATCAATTTCGCCTGTTGGTCTCGATAAAGATGGTAAGAAATGTATCGATCTTACACTCATTAAAGAGGATGGTTCAAAGATTGAGAAGGAAATAAATTTTGGTGAGCTTCTGAGAATTCCTCTAAGTGTTGGGGAGAAGGCGAAGGCTATAATTGAACCTTCAAAGAATTTTGATGTAGGTGCAGGAAAAGGCAAAAAGCTTGAGGCGGATGTTGAGGGTGGAGTAGTGGGAATTGTTGCAGATTGTCGCGGAAGACCACTTACTATCCCTACAGATCCGAAGGAAAGAGTTGAGAAACTTTCAAGTTGGATTAGATCTTTAGATGTTTATCCTATTGAATTGTATGAAAAGCTGCTGAAATAAGCAGCTATTAATATAACTTGTCTTTTAATGGCGGAAAAACAGAGATCTGATAGTTCATTTGAATATCTCTTAAAAGAGATAGAACAAATATCAAAGGAAATTTCTCCTGAGGAAGAGAGAGAGTATATAAAAAGGGCTAAAGCAGGAGATAAGGAAGCTATAGAAAAACTTGTAGTTGCCTTGCTCCCACAAGTCTTCGAAATGGCGAAATATTTTGCTAATATTTTCCAATTGGGGTATGATGTGGTTCCTGATCTTGTCAATGAGGGGAACAGAGGTATATTAGTAGCAATTAAAAAATTCGATTTTTCAAAATCCAATAGGCTCTTCTCATATGCATGGTATTGGGCGAGAGACTATATGGTGAAGTTTTTAAAGAATTATCTTGGTGATGTTAAGTTTCCTGATTCTGTTGTAAAAAAAATTCGACAAATAAAGCGTGCCGAAAGAGATTATATTATAAAAGCTAATAAAAATCCCACCGATGAGGACATAGCAAACGAAGTAGGGCTCTCACCCCATGAGGTTAGAGCACTTAGAGCTTTGTCTCTATCTTCAAAGAGCCTCGATCGTGCGTTGGATGAAGAAGATGAGAGTAAAGAAGCACTTATCGATATAATTGGGCAAAAAGCTCTTCCTTCACCTGAAAAATATTATGCTGAAATTAAGATGAATCAGCTTATCAAAGAAATTTTCAGTTTTTTAAGCAAGAAGGAGGCTGAAATCATAAAACTATCTTTTGGTTTTGAGGATGGCAAGAAGCATACTTTAGAGGAAATTGGAAATAAATTGGGGATTAGTAAACAAAGGGTTTCCCAGTTGCGAGATAGGGCTTTAAAGCGACTACGGGAAAAGTATGGTGACAGGGCAAATGAACTTTTTAAAGAACTTTATCAAGAGTAATTTTCTATACTTTAAATTGACGTAAATTCAGTCGTTAACCTTTGTCATTTAGAATTTTAATTCCGGGTAAATCGATACCAGCAAGGTATTCAAGGGTAGCTCCACCACCAGATGAAACATGGCTAAATTCATCTTCGTCCAGTTTTGCTTTCTCCAGTATTGTTAAGGTGTCGCCACCTCCTATGACTGAGAAAAGCCCGTGTTTTGTCTTGTAAGCTATAGCTCTACAGATTTCAGTGCTTCCCTTCGAGAACTCGTCAACTTCTATGACACCGAGTGGACCATTCCAAAAAAGGGTGCCAGAATCTGGTATGAGAGAAGCGTACCTCTGAATTGTAATAGGGCCTATGTCAACACCTATCATATCATCGGGTATTTCCCTATCAGCCCTGTAATTAGCACCTGCAGAAACCTTGTCAGCAATTACGTGATCCTCAGGGAGGATAATTTTCTCCGTTGAGATATATTCTTTCACTTTATCTACTAAATCCTCTTCAAGTAGAGATTTCCCAATTTTTTTGTCCATGGCATATAAGAAGGTGTAAGCCATTCCACCGCCTATTAGGAATGCGTCAGCCTTAGGTAGCAAGTATTCGATAAGCCCAACTTTGTCCTTTACCTTAGCCCCACCAAGTAGCACAACAAAGGGATGTTCAGGATTTTCTCTTACTTTAGTGAGTGCATCGATCTCTTTCTTCATAAGTATCCCTGCTAAGCGTAACTCAATGTGCTGTGCGATCCCGTATGTGGAGGCATGGGCTCTGTGAGCAGTGGCGAAAGCATCGTTAACATATATGTCGCACATTGAAGCTAACTTTCTTGAAAACTCGGGGTCATTTTTTTCTTCTTCTTCATAAAACCTCAGGTTTTCTAAGAGTAATAATTCACCTTCTTTAAGATCCCGAACGGCTTTCTCTACTTTTTCACCAACACAGTCGTCTACAAAGTTTACTCTCCTTTTGAGTAATTCTGATAGTTTTTCAGCTACTGGTCTTAAAGAGTACTTTGGGTCTCTGGAACCTTTTGGCCTTCCTAAGTGAGAAGCAACGATAAGTTTGCCGTCCCGGTCAAGCAAATAAGTTATTGTCGGAATTGTTTTCCTTATTCTTATGTCATCAATGACTTTCCCGTCCTTCACTGGAACGTTGAAATCTACTCTTAGGAAGACCTTTTTACCTTTAAAGGTATTATCAGGTAAATCAATAATAGAAAGCTTTGAGTAATTCATAATTTTTGTGCCACAAATTCAACTAAATCAACTAACCTCGTCGAATATCCCCATTCGTTATCATACCATCCATATACTTTCACAAGCGTATCATCGACAACTTGTGTTAGTGATGCGTCAAATATTACCGAATGGGTGTCACCAACAAAATCGATTGAAACTAATGGTTCCTCACAATACATGACGTATTTCGATTGGGCTTTTTTGAATGCCTCGTTTACTGATTCGAGAGAAGTAGGCTTATCTACTTCACATGCAAAGTCTACAATAGAAACATCTGAAACAGGTACACGTAAGGCGTGTGCCTTAATCTTCCCCTGTAACTCTGGATAGATTTCGAATATAGTTTTTGCAGCCCCTGTAGAAGTAGGGATAATTGAAAGAGCTGCCGCGCGTGCCCTTCTAACATCTTTGTGGGGCTGATCGAGGATTTTCTGGTCATTAGTATATGCATGTACTGTGGTCATAACTCCACGCTTGATTCTGAAGTTATCATGTAGAACTTTAACTATATGGGCAAAGGCATTGGTTGTGCATGATGCATTTGAGATAATATGGTGCCTTGCGGGGTCATATATGTTTTCATTTACGCCCATTACTATTGTTGCATCGATTTCTCCCTTTGCAGGGGCGGACAGAATAACCTTCTTGACAGAGCCTTTTAAATGTACACCTGCCTTATCTTTGCTAGTAAAAAGACCTGTAGACTCGACTACTATTTCGGTTCCAAGTTCATGCCATGGTATATTTGCAGGGTCTTTTTCTTTGAACACTCTAATTTTTTTGGAGTCTACAATTAAATAATCTCCTTCAACACGAACTTCCTTGGGGTACCGTCCGAACACAGAATCGTATTTGAGAAGTATTGCTAGCGTCTCGGGGTCGGCGAGGTCGTTTACAGCCACGAACTCAATATCTTTTCTCTCAAACCCTATTTTCAAAATTTGACGGCCAATACGTCCAAACCCATTTATTCCAACTTTTGCACCCATGAGAATCCTCCTTTTATATTAGAAATCTAAGATTTTTCTTCTCCCATTTTCTTTTTTATATTTTGGGATACTTGCTTCGCGTATGATTTAATTTTTTCGCGATTTTCCTTGCCTGTATTTGGAGTAAGAACAAGGGCTAACAGTGCTCCTACAACTATACCCCCAATGAATGGGAGCATCTCACATTCTTTTTTTTCACTCATTTTTTTCCTCCTTGTTTTTTCTGAATAAGCCTCGAAACATTTTTAAGAACGAAGGAAACGGGAAAAGGAAAGAGGCTGCCCTTGAAAGCTGTTTGAAGCCCTTTTCTGCATTGGAACTTATTAGTTTTGCTTTTAGTGTCACGATTCTAATATTTTCCATAATTTCCGGGAGCTGGGCATTAGCTGAATCTAATAGGGTGTTAAATTTTCTAAGGCTCTGATTAAGTTGAAGTAGTATGATGAATAAGTATACAAACACACATATTAGCACTATTAACGCAATCGAAACTAATATATATATAAGTGTAGTCATATTTATTGTATAAGGCTTTCCTTTTATATAGTCAAGTGAGCTTGTTTTTCTGCTATTAATAAGATTATATAAGGTGCTGACGATAATTATTAAGGATTTACGCAAGGCTTTGTACTTTTCTTTTCTTAGTTCACTGGTTTATAATATTGTCTAAAGGAGTAGTTATGTCATTTGTAAACCCGCAGTTAACAGCTGAAGAACTTCAAGAATTCAAAGTTCTTGGGAGACTTGTAAGAGGGGATATATTAAAAATGACTACTGTCGCCAGGTCTGGGCACCCCGGAGGGTCAATGTCATCGTGTGACTTATATTTAGTGGTTTGGAAGTTCGCCCAAGTCAGGCCGGATGAGCCTGATTGGGATGGGAGAGATAGGATTGTAGTTTCCCATGGCCATACATCACCGGGAGTATACGCTGTTCTTGGAAGGTTAGGTTTTTTTGACGTGGATGATGCAATTGCATATTTCCGGAAGGCTGGCTCTCCTTTTGAAGGCCATGTAGAAAGGGAAATCCCCGGAGTGGAGTGGACGACAGGTAATCTTGGACAGGGCCTGTCAGCAGGAGTCGGATTTGCTCTTGCGTCAAAAATTTTAAAAAGAGATAATCATGTTTTTGTTATAATGAGTGATGCGGAGCAGGCAAAAGGGCAGGTAGCTGAATCCCGCAGAATTGCAAAGAAGTATGAATTGAACAATATTACCATCTTGATTGATTATAACAATAAACAGATCTCTGGTAACGTTCAAGAGGTAATGCCAGTTAACATTAAACAAAATTATGAATCCGACGGATGGAAGGTAATCGAAATTAACGGACATGACTACTCGCAAATCTATAGAGCTATTCGGGAAGCAGTAGAGAATGTAGATTCTCCTGTGTGTATTCTTGCACATACTATAATGGGTAAGGGCGTTTCTTTCATGGAAAATGTTGAAGCCTACCACGGGAAGCCGCTTAGCAAGGAAGAGTGTAGGAGAGCATTGATGGAACTGGGTATTGAAGATGACCTTGATTTTTATATTGAAAAAAGAAATAAAGCTGCTTTCCCAGTATTCAAGAGGAATCTTGTACATCATCCAATAGTTTCAATCCCAAAGACAGTTGTTCACTCAGTGGATGAAGAAGTTGCAACGAGAGTTGCTGTGGGCAATCAACTCACCCGTTGGGGTAGGGCAAACCTTAGTTCTGATAAGGGTTCCCCAATTGCAGTTTTTGATTGTGACCTCGCTGAATCATTAAGATTTCTCGAATTTAAGAAAGAATTTGCTTCTAATTTCTTTGAAAACGGTGTACAGGAACACTCCACAGCAACAGTCGCCGGAGCTCTAAGTATTAACGGCATAATTTCTGTATTTGGAGACTTTGGTGTTTTTGGTGTTGACGAAACTTATAATCAACATAGGCTCAATGATATCAATTACACGAACTTAAAACTTTTAATTTCCCATATTGGTATCGATGTTGGTGAAGATGGTAAGACTCATCATTGCATCGATTATATTGGAGTTTTGAGAAATCTTTTTTCATATAAACTGATAATTCCAGCTGATGCTAATCAGGCGCAGAAGGCTTTTAATTATATAATGTCTAATTATGGCAACTATGTTTTAGCTGTTGGTCGCTCAAACTGGCCGATATTAGCAGATATTGAGGGAAAGCCATTCTTTGAAGAGCATTACGAGTTTGAGTATGGATCATCAGATGTTTTAAGACGTGGCGATGCTGGTTCTATTATTGCATATGGCGCAACTTGTTACAAAGCTATTGAAGTTTACAATTATTTGACTGAATACGGGATTTACGTTAACGTTATTAACGTTTCGTCGCCTTTTTACTTGGATAGTGGCGTCCTAAGGAGTAAATATATCGTAAGTAAGCCCATATTTGTATATGAAGATCACAATATAAATACAGGTCTCGGCGCAATCCTTGCGGATTTTTATCTTTCCAGCAAAATACCAGTTGAGCTTTATAAATTTGGCCTTTCTGGTTACGCTAAATCCGGGGCATCAGAGGAACTTTATGGGATGTATAACCTTGCGCCGGAGTCTGTTGGAAGGGATATCTTTGATATTTTAAGTGGGAGGGAATAAACTCTTTATGCAACCTAAAGGAGGTTTAGATGAACGTAAATATAACCGTGAAAAACTTTGAAATCACTGGTGCACTGAAAGAGTACATAGATAAAAGAATGAAAGTTCTGAACAAGTTTGAAGAATATATTATCAGTGCTGATCTTACAATGGAGGAGCAAAGAAGTATGTATTCGGGAACATTAGTTGTAAAAGTAAAGGGTCAGACCCTTACAGCAAAGTCTACAGAAAAGGACCCTTATATTTTAATTGATGCATTAAAGGATCGCATTAAACAGCAGCTGGTTAAATATGAGAAAAAGCTTAAAGATAGAAGAGCCTGATTACATTCTTATTTCAACTCTTTTTAAAGAAATAGGTGAAGAACTGAGGCTTTCTTTTGTTAACGAGAAAGAGGAGTTTCAATCTACGAAGATACTAAATCAACGCGTGGGAAGTTTCTCTTGTGTTTTGTCATCATGTGGTTTAAATTCGAGAGGAAAGCTGTATGTAATTTCTAAGGAAGAAATACAAAACTTAAAGGGAATTCCTCCCCAGGACTTTGAGTCAAAAATTGACGCAGTGGATTGGTCACAACTGGGCGGAATTGTAATTACTGAAGGTATCAGAGGGGAGCTTCCTTTACTCTTGGAAAGACTGTCTTCGAGGGTCCCAATCTTGTGTTCTGATGTACCAATTACAAATTTCTGGTCTACTTTAAATTCATATCTTTCATTCAAATTTTCTCCTTTTGCATTGCTGCATGGAAGTGCTGCAGAGGTGTTTGGAGAAGGTGTGTTAATCACAGGGCCGTCCGGCTCCGGTAAATCTGAGATCGTGCTTGAATTGATGCGACGTGGGCATTCCTTTGTTGCCGATGATTTAATTAAAGTAATCTCTTTCCCTTTTGGAACTCTAACTCTTACATCGGGGACTCCCGAGAGGAAATTTCGATATTTTCTTGAATTGCGAGGGGCTGGAATTATCGATCTTTTGATGACTTATGGGCCTGGGAGGGTTAGGGACAAAACGACATTGTCTGTGGTCGTTGAACTTATGGAAGGTAACGATAAGTCAAGGAATGAAAGGGGTATGCTGGAAAAGGGCGAGCTGCTTCAAAAAAAAGTCAACTTTGTAAGACTACCTGTAAAGGAGAAAGCTTTAACTGTGTCTACGATAGAAACCATAGTTTTGACAATAAAGTTAAGAAAATTTGGGTTTAATACTAAAAGCATAATTGACAGCGTATTAGGTGGTAAGGGTGATAAAGAGATTAAGTGAAGATGTAATAAAAAAGATTTCAGCGGGGGAAGTGATCGAGAATCCGGCTTCCTGTGTTAGAGAACTAATTGAAAACAGTCTGGATGCAGGAGCAGATTCCATTGTTATCCGAATAACAGGAGGAGGGATTGACTCAATAGAAGTTGTTGACAATGGTTGTGGATTATCTAAAGAAGAAATTACATTAGCAGTTCAACATTTTACCACAAGTAAGATAACTTCATTCGACGATTTGAAAAATCTCAATACCCTTGGGTTCCGTGGTGAGGCTTTATATGCTATTTCACAGGTTTCGCAGCTAACGATAAAATCATGCCAGGATGAGTCCATTGAGAATGGTTGGGAATGTGAATTTGAAGCCGGTAAACTCAAAGACTGTAAGCCTACACCCCATAAGAAGGGGACTTCGGTAATTGTGCGCGACCTTTTCTTTAACGTGCCTGTCCGAAGAAAGTTCTTGATGTCTAAGAGAGAAGAGGGAAAATATGTTTTCTCTGAAGTAATATCATATGCGCTATGGCATAATGGTGTAGAGTTTGTGTTGTATGATGACGAAAGGAAGAAATTAGACCTTCCGAAAGGGGATTTTGCAAGCACCGTGATGGCGATATATGGGCGCGATTTTATTGAAAGATTGTTGTTTTTTAGTTATGGAGATGATTACGTTGAAGTAACTGGTTTCTGTGAAAAACCAGATAGACTCTCCAATAAAATAGCCGAGCAAATAGTTCTTATTAACGGTAGAAAGGTGAAAAAAGATCAGATTAGAAAAGTGTTTTACAGGGCTTACGATCATCCACGGCAGCACCCTTCGTTTATTATCAGAATTCAAGTTAAACCTGAGTTTGTGGATTTTAACATACATCCGCAAAAGAGGGAGGTAAAAATTGCACCGTACGTAAGGCTCAACGAAAAGATCTTTAGAGTAGTCAGCGAAAGAATTGCAAAATATCAGCATGACCTTGGTTCTTCAATTGAAAATGTTTTCCAAGTACCACTTAAATTGGTAAACGACAAGACGACAAGCCAAATCACAAAACAGCTTGAGTTTGGTGAAATATCAGATCTATCGGCTTATAAAACTCTAGATCGGGAAGAGGAGAAGCATCCGGTTCCTGGAATATGGCAAGCTCATAATAGTTATATATTAGTCCAGACTGCAAGTGGGGTTATGATCATAGATCAACATGCTGCGCACGAACGGGTTATTTATGATAAATTGAAGAAGAAAAAGTTTTCTAATCAGGGCTTGATGTTTCCTGTCCTTCTTGAATTGTCAAGTCGTGAGAGAGAGTTATTCACTGAGTATTCAGAGATATTTTCATCCTTTGGTTTTGAGTTTCGTTTCCTTAGTGAAAGCTCACTTGTTGTTGATAAGGTACCCTCTATATTAAAAAGGGTTTCGCGCGAAGAGCTAAAGGATTTAATTGATTCCCTTGAGGACTCTTCAGGTTTGCCTAACCAACTCGATACATTCCTGAAGACCGTGGCTTGTAAAGCTGCAGTAAAATTTGGGGATCCTCTTTCAAAAGAGGAGATGGCAGAGCTCGTTGACGAATTATTTACAACGGAGGCCCCATTCCATTGCCCACATGGGAGACCTACTATATACTTTATCTCCCTCGAAGAGTTGGCATCTAAGTTTGCAAGGTAGGTGGAAAATGAGAAAAAGAGTTTGGGATATCGTTAATAGAGCGCGCTATCCGTATACGGCATGTATAATTGATAATCAGCTCGTGGGATTTAATTCGGAGTTCCCTGAAAGTAATAATGTTAGACTTTTGTCAGTCACAGATGGAGAAGGCAGGAGAACTTATGAAAGGACAATAGCTTTTTTAAGCGATTATCTATTGTCACGGGCCGGCTATAAGAACTCTATGAAGATGGAACATTCACTGGGAGAGGCGCTGTATGGTGAGGCTGTGGGATTAGATTCTACAAATGCTGTAGAGATAATTGAAAGGGGCCTGCACGAATTATCAAATACTGGAGTGCCCATTGAAACTGTTGATTTTACTAAGCAGGAAGCTATACGGTACTTACGAGAGGAGAAACGCTATCACCAGGAAAGGTTGGTCGAATATATGGCAAAAGATATATTTACTTTTTACAGAATTGCTAATTATATGGCATATATGGCAGGTCCTCTCGTTCCTGATACGAGCTTTATTCAGATCTTTGATGTCAAGCCATATAACCATGGTTTTCTTATATTTCTACCCGACGTTAAGGATCCGCATCAATTGGCAAAGCCGGTTAAACGAGATAAACTCTTTGAAACCTTTCAGGAATCGAAAACTTGGGCTGAAATTCTTGAAATAGAGGATGTTGGACATCTTAATGAGGCTATTGAGTCAGGAAGAATATCAGATTTGATAAAGATTCAGGAGGGCTTTCACGAGAAAAAGACTGCACAGATAGCTGATAGTATTACAAGAAGGAGTACCGTCAAAATTGTTCTTATAGCAGGACCCTCATCCTCAGGTAAAACGACCTTTTCAAAGAGGCTTAAAACTCAGCTTATTGTAAACGGCTTGACACCCAAGACCATTTCGGTCGATGACTATTTTGTTAATAGAGAAAAGACTCCGGTTAATAAAGATGGCATGCCTGATTATGAAAGCTTTTATGCTATAGATTATATGCTTTTTAGGGATCATATCAGAAAACTTATTGAAGGTGAGAAGGTTCTTATTCCTAAATTTGATTTTATTAAGGGGAAAAGAGATGGTATCAGGGAAGAGATGCAATTGACCGGAAAAGATATTATTATTGTTGAAGGTATTCACGCCCTTAATCCTGAGTTAACAGTAGGTATCGAAGAAAAACATAAATATAAAGTCTATGTTTCATGCTTGACGCAGCTAAATATAGATAGGTTAAACCGAATCCCCACGCGTGACACCAGGATAATAAGAAGGATGGTAAGAGATTTTAGGTACAGAGGGCACTCAGCTTCAGACACCATCCTTATGTGGCCAAGAGTTGCAGCCGGTGAAGATATTTATATATTCCCATACCAGGAAGAAGCTGATGTAATGTTTAATAGTGCACTTACATATGAATTAGCAATTTTAAAGAATTATGCAGAGCCTCTGCTGCGGTCTGCGAAGTGCGATGAGGAAAGTTATAGTGAAGCCTTGAGGCTTTTAAATTTTCTCTTCCATTTCATTGGGGTTATGCCTTTCGAAATCCCACCTACCTCTATTTTGAGGGAGTTTATTGGTGGCAGTTCTTTTGAATATTAAAGTTAAGGAGGGACAGATGGAAAAATATAAGGTGCGTTTAAGGGTTGTGGAAATCCAAGGGACTGGTAAATGTCCTCTTGGGCATAGGATAGGCGATGAATTTACGTACGAGGGCTGGACCATTCCAAATCTTTGTCCAGCTGCATTCAACATTCTTTATCCTGTGATAAGAGTTTTATCATACGGTGGAAGAGTTGGTGATAGTCCAAATGAGTATAAAATTCAGTTGTGCTGTTATGACCCTGCTAATCCAACGGTATTTCAGCTCGAAAGGCTTGAGGAAAAATATTGAGCAAATAGCTTATAAACTGCTTATTCGAAAGTTAAGAAGGTCCTATTTCTGCTCCATAGGCTCATTATAGTTCTTCACGATTTCATTCTTCAGTTTTAGGATTAAGCTTCGTAGGTCCTTTTCCAGGTTTCGTCCTTTACAGGTATATTTAGTAAGAATTCGCAGTGCTTCATAGAGTTCAGGGGGTATGTCATTTTTGTTAATATATTGATCTAAGAGGTTCTCGCAGGTCGCGTCTTTATTCAATCGCTGCAGTTTTTGAACGAGTTTTTGGCCCATAAGAAGGGCGGGAAGAAAGTCGGGTATGGTTTCCAAAGGATTGGTTTTAGATCTCTCCCAATTCTCAAGGAGTTCTGATAGGGTTTCAAAGGTCTTTTGTCTAAAAACATGGGGATGCCTAAGGATCATCTTGTTGCGGACGCTCTCTATCACATCATTTAAAGTAAAGGCTCCTTTTTCCTCTTCAATGCACACGTGCATTAAAATCAAGAATAGTAAATCACCTAACTCTTCCTTAAGTTTTTCTACCTCATTTTTTTCAATAGCATCATTAACTTCGTAGGCTTCCTCTACTAAGTCAAAAGCGATGGTTTTCGAAGTCTGCTGCCTGTCCCATGGACAGCCATTTTCAGATCGCAAGTATTTCACAAGCTCGTATAGTTCATCAAATTCCTTCATTTTTATTACCATCCAATCCGGTTATACCAAATTCCTTACTCCAATTATATTTTTTAAGTAGTCTTAGTTCTTTATCTAAATTCCTCTCTTTTCCTTCAGCAATGTGTTTCCTACGGTTGGCTACCAATAATTCTTCCGGGTCCGCGTTGATTGCCCCACCCAATTTACATCTATCTATTAAATTCCTATCTCTTGTATATATTTTTACTATGGATCCTTTTTTCACATACTTCTCAACAAGCCTAAGTATCACGGTATCAGCATCGGTTATCTCTGACGTAAAAATGACGGATTTGCTATAATTCTCAGATTTGCCCATTTTGCCATCAAACACTACGATAAAAGAATTATCAAGCTTTTCACTACAGACTCTTATAAGTTGTTCTCGTGCACGCTCAAGTCCGTTTTCAGGTTCATTAAGGAACTTTTTAAATAAGGAAAGAGAGTGTATCACGTTGTATCCATCAATTATGTGTATCTTCATAATTATTCTTTTCTATTGCTTCTACATAATAATCGAGAACTTGTTTTGCTATAAAGCTCCAAGAGAAGTTCAGTGCCTTAGCCCTACCCCTTTCTCCCATTTTACGTCTTAACTCTGGGTTTATTATGAGAGTTATAAGCTTCTGGACAAGTTCATCTACATTTTTTCTGGTAAACAAAAATCCATCTTCTCCATCAGAGACAACAACCTTATACCCTTCATTATCCGAAGCGATGACAGGTTTTCCTGAAGCCATAGCTTCTAAAAGTACTATGCCAAAGCTTTCACCCTCAGTGGCGGGTGAGACAAAAATGTCACACGACCTATATAAAGAAGGAAGCTTATAACTTGAGACGAAACCTAGAAAGTGCACTCGGTCTTTAAGTTCATCAGAAACCATTTTCTCTAAATTTTCCTTTAAGGGGCCATCGCCTGCTACGATCAATCGTACATTCTTATGCTGGTTACCGATCTTATTGAAAGCCTGAATCAAGTATTTTGTACCCTTTCTAATCTCGAGCCTACCAACAAATAAAATTAGTATTTCGTTTTCTCGAAGCTCGAAGGGAAATTCGTACCTTTCGCCCTCTGGCTTGAACTTGTTTATATCGACACCGTTGGGTATTATTTTATAATCTTTAACTTCGAAGTGTCTTTTAATGGTCCTCAAGGCAGGTTCTGAGACAAAAATTTTACCATCGAGTTTTTCGTAAACGGGTAAGAGTAGTGGTTTAAAGAGTTCATAACCTACGGAGAACCCATGATTAGAGTGAAAAGTAGCGAAGCACAAAGATTTTGAATATAATATGCTGAGATACGGAATTGTGGGGACTACGGAGTTTTGTGAATGTACTATATCGTAGTGGCCATTTTTAATTACCTCGCTGATCTCTGAGATAGCTCGACTTGAGAAGGAAATACATGTTTGAGATTTGTTAGCTCTAAAAAAGAAGGACTTACCGACTCTGTGAACTTTTATTAAGTTTGCATCGGGTGGTGCTTCTATGAAGTTATATTCGAAATTAGAGGTTAGCACTTCAACTTCAACTCCAAGATTTATCAATTCTTTACTAAGATGATATGTATGTTCGGTAATTCCGCCTGGGTAGGGATAGTAATGGTCCGTAGCCATTAATACCCTCACGCTATTCCTCCGCCTTTACTATGTTAAGGAATGCTTCCTGTGGGAGCTCCACTTTACCGATTTTTTTTAGTTTCTTTTTCCCCTCTTTTTGTTTTTCCAACAATTTACGCTTCCTCGTAATATCGCCACCGTAGCATTTCGCTGTCACATCCTTTCTAATAGGCGCTATTCTTTCCTTCGCAACTATTTTCTTTCCAATGGCAGCTTGTATAGATACTTCAAAAAGCTGCCTGGGAATTTCTTTACGGAGTTTCTCAACAATCTTTCGCCCGATTTGATATGCCCTCTCAGTAGGCACAATAAGGGTCAATGCATCGATTCTTTCACCTGCTATTAGAAAATCGAGTCTTGCCACATCGGATTCACGGTAGTCAATAATTTCATAGTCAAAAGATGCATAACCACGGGAAATGCTTTTCAACCCATCATGGAAGTCAAAGATGATCTCGCTTAGGGGCATTTCAAATTCAAAGAGTACCGTTTCTTCATCAAGAAATTGAAATTTGGTTTGAGTCCCCCTTCGGGATATGCAAAATTTCTGTACCGCCCCCAGGTATTCTCTTGGCGTTACGATTTCGACACGAGCATATGGTTCCAGAACCTTTTCGAACACGTCTGGAAAATCTGAAGGATTATTAACAATAATTTGATTCCCATCTTTTAAATACACCTTATACTCCACATTTGGGGTTGTAATAACAATATCAACTCCAAACTCCCTTTTAAGCCGTTCCTTGAAAATTTCCATATGCAACATACCTAAAAAGCCACACCTAAATCCTGGACCCAGGGCAGGGGAGTACTCACCTATAAATTGTAATGCAGAATCATTTAATTTTAGCTTTGCCATAGCTTTTGAAAGTAGTTCGTAATCCGACGGCACAGTAGGGTATATTCCAGCAAACACCATGGGTTTGGGTTCCCTATACCCGGGGAGTGGAGGTGTTTCAGGAAAAGCTGCATCAATCACGGTATCACCCACTCGTGCCTCAGAGATTTCTCTAATTGCTGCGGTTAAATATCCAACTTCTCCTGTATCAAGTTCCTGTGTCCTTATCATTTCAGGTTTCAAATAACCAACTTCAACAACTTCGTAAGTCATTCCAGTAGATTTCATGGTTATTTTCATTCCTGGTACGATCTTTCCATCAAAGATTCTAACGTAAATAATAACTCCCCTGTAATCTTCAAATTTGGCATCGAATATGAGAGCCCTCAACGATCCCGATGGATTTCCAGAGGGAGGGGGTATTCTTTCTATAATCTCCTTCATAACCTCATCTATTCCCCAGCCCATCTTTGCGGAAATTCTAAGTGGTCTTTCACCTGTTAATTCGTAGACTTGTGCTTCGACTTTTTCAATTTGTGCGTTGGGAAGGTCTATCTTGTTAATTATAGGAATGATCACAAGATCCTGTTTTAGTGCAAGATAAAAGTTTGTAATTGTTTGTGCTTCAACTCCCTGAGACGCATCGACTAACAGAATTGCACCCTCGCAAGCTGCAAGAGAGCGAGAAACCTCATAACTGAAATCAACATGACCTGGTGTATCAATGAGATTCAGTATATACAATTGATCACCCTTTTCCAGCTCCATTCTAACGGGGTGCATTTTTATGGTTATACCTTTTTCACGTTCTAGATCCATAGAGTCCAAGAATTGTTCCTGGAGCTTTTCAGGTCTTACAGTTTTGGTATATTCCAGCATCCTATCGGCCAGGGTAGATTTTCCATGATCAATATGTGCGATAATAGAGAAGTTTCTAATGTTTCTCATTTAGTTTTAAAAGAATCGAGGATCTCTCCACTTAGGTTTTTAGCAGTGATTTTTATCGCGCCGCTCTCCGTCGGTTCAATAATGAGGTAGTTAAAAGTTTTAGTATACTTATGTATCAGAATATCAGAACTTGAAAGCTCTCTTTTCAGATCGTAGAGGGGTGCACCTCCACCAGCAGAGACGATTTGTACAAGACCGTTAAAAATAGTGCCCCGTGCATACATATGATCGTGGCCAGAAATGTAAAAACCAAACCCCATCTCTTTTAAAAAATTAGCAAAGGTGTCAACTTCGGGCGCCCTTAACCCCCGCCCAGAAATACCCAAACCTATGAGAGGTTCATGAAATAGTAGGACCCTATGCCTGTATTTATTATTATTCCTAACGCTTTCTTTGAGCCAACGTTGTTGTAAAGAGTCAGCAAGTCGTATTGAAGGATTAGGGCGAGTCTTATAGAGTACGTAGTTGTAGTCCGAGTTTAAGACGTATATACTGGTGTTCCCAATATTTATATAGTATACATTCTCCTTATACGGTGGCATTCCAGCTGGTGCGTCGGGACCATTTTCAGGAAGTATGAAAACTTTTCTCCACAAGTCTTCTGCGCTTCCTGGAGGGGGTGGGTCGTAGCGTACTGTATCATTTTCAATCACAGGTGCTATCATGTCATGATTACCTGGTATAGGCATGAAAGGTACATATGAGATGTAAGGCCAGCATGCTTTGAGAAAGGATTTATATTCTTCTTCAGAATATTCTATCTCTTGTGATCTTCCAGTGATTAAATCTCCCAAAACAAAAATGAGGTCCACGGAATCCTGATACAAAGATTTTGATATTTCTCGTCCAATTGCTTCGTTAACTCCATCAACGTAGAATACAGGGTTTAAATTGTTACCATTCCCCCTTGTGTCCCCAAAAACGCCTATTTTAGTTCTTTTCGGATCACTAATTTTAAATTTGTAATTATGTGTCTTAGAGGTATCACGGTTATCATAGACTATAACATAATATTCATATGTACCCGGGGTTAAATTCTCGACGATGAATTCATGTCGTTCCAAAGGAGTTGTATCTTCGAATTCCCCCTTTTCGGAAATGAAAAGTTTGGCTTTAGAGGGTCTGTTTGTGTAAAAGGCAATTCCAACACTTCTTTCATCAATCATAGACAGGTATGGTCCCACATCAACGACAATACCTTCTTCCCAAAGGTTTCCTCTCTTTTTCGGTTTAAACGTATAGTTCTGTGTGGCATAGTATATTTTTGTAACTGTATCAAAGAAAGCTGCCTTGAATATGTATAGCTCTTGTTCATTAATATCTGTGATTTTGAATGTGTGTTTTGTTCCTGTGAATTTTGAAACCTTATAGTTTTCAAAATTAAAGTCCAAGGGGTCTCCTATCATGCCATAAACAAGTTTTGCCATTTGAGACGGATTTTGAGTATTCAGTGTAACAACAAGCGTATCGCCGTTAAAAGAAAACTCAGGCTTTGCGTAGCTGACAGGGAATGCTAAAGTTATTAATAGAAGCCACATTTTCATCCCTTAATAATTTTGATTAATGCTTTTCTTCTTCGAGGGCCATCAAACTCTGCAAAAAATATACCCTGCCAAGTGCCCAAGACAAGTCGCCCGTCCTCTATTATGACACTTATAGAATTACCTACAAGAGCAGATTTTATGTGTGCGTCGGCATTACCTTCAAGGTGTTGATAGTGGCCATTATCAGGCACTAATTTTGAAAGTTGGTTGAGAATATCAGTTTTGACCGATGGGTCTGCATGCTCGTTTATGATGATGCCAGCTGTTGTGTGAGGAATGAAGATAAATGCAATTCCATCAGTCGTGGCAGCTTCCTTTATTACATTATTTATATCAGAAGTAATATCTACGAGTTCGAATCTTCTATTTGTTTTGATGTTTATTTCAAAAATTTGTCCCATCGTCGCGTTGCTCACAAACAACTACCTCATTAACGCCGTCTACTTCTTTTACTTTCACCTTTACGATTTCATTCTTTGTAGTTGTAATACTCTTTCCGACGAAATCAGGGCAAATCGGTAGTTCGCGGTGTCCTCTTTCTACAAGAACACACAGCTTTATTGAAGCTGGCCTGCCATAATCTATTAACTCCTCCATCGCTGCGCGTGTAGTTCTGCCTGTGTAAAGGACATCATCAATTAGTATTATATCTTTTCCTTCTACTGAAAATGGAAGCTCGGTACCTTTGACTTGTGGTTTCTCGCCGACCATCGATAGGTCGTCGCGATAAAAGGTTATATCCACTGCTCCAAGGGGAACATCTACCCCTGTAATCTTCAATATTTCATCTTTAATTGTCTTTGCCAGGGGTACACCACGGGTCTTTATTCCAACGATAATAAGACTTTCTAAGTCTCTTACTTTTTCTATTATTTCACGGGAAATTCTCTTCAATGTTCTATCCATATCTTCTTCTGTCATAAGTTTGTATTTTTCGTTGATCATTTTTCCCTCCTCACATCTTCTACTGGTTTTATTATGAATTGAAAGGTTGATACAATCAAATAAGGATGCGGATAGTGTTTGATTATACCGTTGCAGCAGTTTAGAATCTAAATCAATGAAAAGGAATACGAAGGTTGTATCAGTTAGAGGCTTAGGAATAGGGGGCGAAAATCCAATCAGAATCCAGTCAATGACCTCTACTAAAACTACAGATATTGACGCAACCCTAAAGCAAATTGAAGAACTCGTTAAAGAAGACTGTGAACTTGTGAGGATTGCAATTCCTGATTTTAAATCCCTCGAAGCCTTTAAGGAGATTAGGAAAAGAACTACAGTCCCACTTATTGCAGATGTACATTTTAACTATAAAATTGCGATAGGTGCGATAGAGGTAGGAGCAGATAAGATTAGAATAAACCCAGGTAATATAGGGGACAAGGCGAAGGTCAAAGAAATTATTTCGGCATTAAAACAGAATAAAAAACCTCTTAGAATTGGGGTAAATTCGGGCTCTCTTGAGGAAGAATTGATCGAGAAATGCGGTGGTGTAACTTCAGAATGCCTTGTGGAGAGTGCAACAAGATGGGTTGATTTTTTCGTTAAAGAAGGTTTTGACGATATCATAATCTCTGTGAAATCGTCTTCAGTTCTGGATACAGTAAAGTCTTATACAATGTTGAGCTCAAAGTTGGACTTCCCTTTACATTTAGGAGTTACAGAAGCAGGTCCATTGATTCCGGGTACCGTAAAATCATCCATTGCAATTGGTAACTTACTTATGAATGGGATTGGCGATACTATAAGGGTGTCCCTTACGGAAGATCCAGTGGTAGAGGTAAGAGTAGCATGGGAGATCTTAAAGGCTCTCGATCTCCGTTACAATGCTCCAGTGATCGTTTCTTGTCCGACGTGTGCAAGGACTCGAGTGGATTTGATGAACCTTGTACGAGAAATAGAATACGGATTAAGAGGTGTGAAAAAACCCCTAAAAATTGCCATTATGGGCTGTGAAGTAAATGGCCCTGGTGAGGCTAGGGATGCCGATCTCGGCGTTGCAGCAGAGCCGGGTAGGGGAGTAATCTTCAAAAGGGGTAAAATGATAAAAAGAATACCTCAGGAAAACATAGTAAAAGAACTTTTGATGGAAATTGAAAACTTTTTTGAGGAGGATTTAAGATGAGATTTATATGGCTTGCAATAATTGTTTCTCAGGCTTTTTCCGGCGGGGATGTGAACTTATTTGCAGAATCACCATTAAATTTAGAAGGCGAAGCTTCAGTGGAATTGTTTTCAGACGAAGAGTATATACTCGGACCAGGGGATGTGCTGCAGATTTTAATCAAAGATTTAGCCTTTGCTTACACCACTGACGTAGATTTTAGTGGGCGAATTGCTCTCTTCGCTCCTCTATATGGAGTTGAAACCCAAAAGTTTATTTCTCCAGGTTCTGAATTAGAATCCAAGGCTGAGTATATGAATCTCGTTGATTTTAAACGAGTTTATGGTCTAACTATTAAAAATCTAAAGGATAGTTTGCCCTTATGGTATTCAAAACACTTGCATGTGAGAGAGTTCGAAGTAAGAATTTTAAGCCCAAGGATTCTAAATGTCTTTTTAACGGGAGCTACAGAATACAATGGTCCAGTTTTTGTTAGGGCTTCCCTTAGAATTTCTGATGTTTTAAGGGATACTCAAAATATTTGTGGTTTCGATGCGGATATAAACTCGGTTATTGCAACAACTCATGATGGCGAAACTCTTATAGTGAATCTCGAGAATTATTACAAAAAGGGTGATCTAAAGGATAACCCTGTACTTGCAAAAATCAAGAGTATCTATGTACCGACAATTGAAAATGGAATTAAGATTATGGGTGCTGTTAGGGGGTATCCCGTGAAGAAATTTAAACCCCAGGCTCTTCAAGCTCTTGCAGGAAACTATGTGGTAACTTTTGACGCGAATGTAATTATGATATCCTGTTCTGATAGTATGAGGGTAGAGGATGCTTTATCAAGCGCAGGAGGACTTAAGTCATATGCACTCGTTAATGAGATTTATAGTTCATCGAAAGGTAAGGTTTCTTTGACTGATTATGTTAGCGTTGGTGACGTTCTTTATGTTCCGCCATTCACTGATAAAGTGTTCGTTGCAGGTGAAGTAAAGTCACCCGGATTTGTTCCATATTTACCAGGGGCAACCCTGGATACATATATCTCATATTGTGGTGGTTTTTCCAGCAGGGCAGCGCAGCGGAGGCTTTATATAGTACGCGCAAATAAAAAAATGGCAGTGGGAGAAGCTGGGACCATACAACCTGGAGATATAGTATTCGTTCCCGAGGTAAAGCTTAAATGGTTTGATGATTATTTACGACTTGCCGAGGTGATCAGTTCTATTGTTATCACATGGGTTACCCTTATGAGCCTCTAAAAGTTTGGCATAAATTGGACTTAGAAATGCCATTTTGTTTGAAACAACTTCTTTCATGGTCTCAAATCGCGTGTAGAAGGGATCAATCTTGTATTTAAGGGTAATATCTATTATATAAACAGTTCTGCGTGGAATTTGAAGCATATTTATTTGAGAGGTATATTTTTTGGGGAATTCGCTCGATTTGAATGCAAACATGAATCCCAATTCTTTAAGAATTGAGACAACTCTCTGATTGTATTTTCCATATGGATAAGAAAAATAGGTTATTTTATTACCAATAATGTCTTCAAGGATCTTCTGTGATGTGCCAATTTCTTCCCGGAGCTGTCTATCAGTTAGTCTCGTGAGATCACGGTGCATATGGGAGTGCGAACCGATAATCCAGCCCATAGTGTGTAATAATTTGATATCATCTTCATCCAGGTGAGGTAGTGGAGTTAGAAAAGGCACTTCCCATAACGATTCTTTACCTAAAAACCCAGTAACAATAAATACAATGCCCTTATAGCCATATTGTTCCATAAGCGGGTATGCATTTTTAACTATGCTTTTATAGCCATCATCGAAGGTAATAAGTACCCTTGAAATCTCGGAAGTCTTACCAAACTCTTTTTCAAAATTGTGGGTCAGATCACTAAATCCCAAATGATTTAATTCTGAAAGATGCTTTTTGAACAAAGATAGAGGGCATATATTGGGATTAAACTCGATACCCTTGCTTATATGATGGTACTGCAGGAGAAGCTGCATCTTTTATTTTATTGTAGTGCTTTAACACTGTTAAATCAAAACGGGAATTTTGCATCGAGTTTATCACAAGCATATTAAAGAGAACACAGCTTTCGTTTTTAAATTTTTAACTTAAAATGGTTTTTCCCTTAATATAGGGGTAATTGAAGGGATTTTCTTATCTTGTTGTTGCTCTTAAAGTTATGTTAGTTAACATAAGATACATTATGGGAAGTAAATAAGTACGATGGAGTTCAGTTGAAAAATCGGTTTGTAAATTTTTAGCTGGTCTCGAGATGTTTATATGCAGTGCACGTTGAGTTTGATTTTACAGCTTCGTAGTTTTACACTTATGCGATGGAAAAAGGTATAGCGTTTGAACCAAATGTAAGGGTTTATGATTATTTCTTCCTTTTGAGGCCCATCCTGTGGGTACCAGTTTGGGTTTTCCTTTTTATCGGATATATGTACGGTGCAAGAATCGAATTCTTTTCAATTACCTGGTTGTTGCCTTGGAAGTTTTGGATCACTCTTCTATCTTATACCCTTTTAATGAGTGCGACATATATCATTAATCAAATTACAGATAGAGAATCCGACAGGATTAATCAGAAACTATTTCTTATTCCTTATGGCATTATATCCGTAAGAAATGCGAATATTTATGCTGTTGTTCTGGCTATACTTTCACTTGTGATATCTTTTGTCATTGGAAAATGGACTCTTTTATTACTGTACATAGTTTCATTTCTGCTTGGAATCTTGTATTCTGTACCTCCTGTACAGGCAAAAGCACGGCCGTTTCTCGATATAGTTTTTAATGCAATAGGATATGGATGTATAGCCTTTGTTGTGGGTTGGTCAGTAGCTGAACCTGTGAATATACACTCCTGGGTAGTATGCTTCGGATATTTTTTGCTTGTTTCGGCAGTATTTATAAATACTACTATACCGGACATTCCCGGTGATAAGAAAGCGGGTAAGGTTACTACGGGCGTTTTCCTTGGGAAAAGACTTGCACTTATCTTCTCTACAATCATGTTTCTTTTGAGTTTCATCTATGCTTTTTTAGAAATGGATATATTGATTATAATTCCATCTATTTTAGGGGCCATATTTTCTATTCTATCTCTGTGGGATGAATCCGAAGACATGATCCTTACAAAGATTTCATACCGAGTACCTGCTTCGCTATTTATTTTGCTTGTTTCAATAAAATTTCCTATTTTTCTTTTGATTAATCTGTTGTTATTATTTGTTTTAAGGAGATATTATAAAACGCGCTTCGGTTTGAACTATCCAGCCCTTTTTGGGAGGTAGGGCCTATATTGTATGATAAGAACCCATAATTGTGGAGAATTAAGTGAAATTATTGTTGGAAATGAAGTAACCCTTGTAGGTTGGGTTAGTAGAATCAGGGACCTCGGTGGAGTTCTTTTTATTGAACTTAGAGATATGTATGGAAGGGTACAGTTAGTTGTAGAACCATCAAGGGCTGACGTCTTTAAGCAGGCTAAGGAAGTAAGCCTTTATTACGTATTAAAAGCCAAAGGGATTGTGAGAAATCGTCCTGAGAATATGATAAACCCAGAATTGCCCACAGGTAAGATTGAGGTTGAAGTGAGAGACTTCGAGGTACTAAACACTACTCCACCCCTTCCTTTTCTTCCTGAGGATGATGTAAAAGTCCAGGAAGATACGAGACTTTCCTGGCGTTTTTTGGATTTGAGGAGACCACGGATGCAGCGGAATCTTGTTTTTCGACATGAACTCCTTCAACTGGTACGGAATTTTCTAAGTTCTAAAGGATTTATAGAAATAGAGACTCCTTTTCTTACAAAGAGCACTCCAGAAGGTGCTAGAGATTTTATAGTGCCTTCTCGAAATTTCCCAGGGAAATTCTATGCTCTTCCACAATCACCTCAGCTGTATAAGCAAATTTTAATTTCATCTGGTTTTGATAGGTACTTTCAAATTGTAAGATGTTTCCGCGACGAGGATTTGAGGCAGGACAGGCAACCCGAATTTACGCAGATTGACCTCGAAATGAGCTATCCAGAAATTGATGATATATTTTTGCTCATAGAGGAACTATTTGTCAATATATTCGATAAATTGTTTAATAAAAAACTTGCAACCCCTTTTCAACGAATAAGTTATCATGAGTCACTTACAAAATATGGCAGCGATAAACCGGATCTAAGAATTAAGGAAGAAATTATCGACCTCGCAGTAATTTTTAGTTCTACAGACAATGCACTCCTGAGTAAAATTATTGCTGAAGGAGGAAAGATCCTTGCATTGAGGAGCGAGAAGGTTTTTTCAAGAAAGGAAATTGAAGATATTAGAAATAAAATGATTGCAGAAGGAGCGGAAGGTGTTCTTTATTTCAATGCCTTTGGCGGAGAGTTTTCAGGACAGCTTGGAAAGTATATCCCGCCGTATTCGTGCTTAGATAATGGGCAATATTTTGTTATTGCTGGTCCAGACGATTATAAGACTTACAGTCTTATGGGCAAACTAAGGAATATCTTATTTAGACCGGAAGATGACGATTTCAAGTTTCTCTGGGTACATGATTTCCCACTATTTGAATGGAATGAAGAGGAACAGCGAATTGATCCGTGCCACCATATGTTTACCCAGCCAAGAGAAGAGGATATATCGATACTTGAAACGAACCCTCTAAAAGTAATAGGAAATCAATATGATCTTGTACTAAACGGTGTTGAAATTGCGTCTGGTTCAATAAGGAATCATAACGTTAATATACAAAGGAAAATAATGAAGCTCATCGGACTTGATGATGATAAGATTGAAAGAGATTTTGGATTCCTTATGAAGGCTCTTGAGTATGGAGCACCACCACATGGTGGAATAGCACTGGGATTCGACAGAATTGTTGCAATGCTTCTTCGCCTTGATAGCATAAGAGATTGTATCGCTTTCCCGAAAACTACGAGCGCTCAAGCCTTATTTGAGCTTGCACCTAACGATGTCGATCCAAAACAGCTAAAAGAGCTTCATCTAAAAATAGAAGAATAGTTTTATCCCCTGGGGTGAAATTTCTTATGAACTTCCCTCAAGTATTTCCTGTCAAGGTGAGTATATATCTGAGTTGTGATCATCGATGAATGACCTAAGAATAATTGGAGCGTACGAAGATCACAGCCATTTTTTAACATATGGGTTGCAAACGTATGTCTTAGAATATGTGGATAAATATTCTTAGAGATACCAGCTTTTAGAGTGTATTCTTTTAAAATTTTCCAGATTGAGACCCTTGAAATTGGGTTCCCTCTTAGATTTAGGAAAACTTTATCCTCTCCTCTCTTCTTTAAAATCTTCGAACGTGCCTCGTAAATATACAGTAATAAGAACTTTTCTGCATAATCGTTAAAAGGAACTATGCGTTCTTTCCCACCTTTGCCTCTGATTCTTGCTATTTTTTCGTCAAATAGAAGATCTTGAAGTTTTAAATTTGTTAATTCAGAAACTCTAACTCCTGTTGCATACATAAATTCGAGTATTGCACGATCTCTAATACCTTTAGGCGTGTCCAAATTTGGAGTCTCGAGCAGCTTGTTTACCTCTTCTTCAGTGAGGAAATTGGGAAGCTTAATAACTTTTCGTGGCACTTGAATATCAGAGGCTATACTCTTTTTAGAAATTTCTTCGATTTCGATGTAACTGAAGAACGATCTGAGGCTTGAAAATATTCTGGATTTTGTATTTTGTGATAACTTTTGTGAACTCAGAAATTCAGCGAAGGCATCGATGTCTTCTAAATTCAATCGAGATACATCAACATCACCTCTGAACTCCAGAAACTTCGTAAGATCCCTCTTGTAGGCATAAATTGTATTCAGTGACAAACCTCGTTCATCAAGAATAAATGCAATAAAGCTGTCTATTGCTTCATTCAATCTCATAATGTATTAAAACCTTTAAATCTTTTAATAATTTTTTATCCATACATCTGAAATGTAAAGCTCTTCTGCGTGTTCCTAATATTTCAATTTCTAACATCATAGATTTTTCCGGGCTTATAAAATCCTGCACGAGCTCAGGCCATTCAATAAACCTAATTGAATCATTTTCTAGTAGTAGATCTAAAATTCCTCTTACTAAAATTTCTTCGGTATCTCTTATTCTAAAAAGGTCGATATGGTGAACTGTGTACTTAGGGGTTTCAAAGGAGTTCACAACTGTAAATGAAGGACTCCGGACAATTTTATGCCCCCAGTATGAAAGGAACCCTCTTACGAATTCAGTTTTTCCGGCACCAAGCTCGCCTTTTAACAGGATATCAAATGGTGGTTCGATTAGGCTTGCAAGCTTTCTTCCAATGTTCTTTGTTTTACGAGGAGAAGAGCTTTCTATGGAGAGTCCTTCATTCATAGAATTCTAATAATTCTGGCATGACACTTTTAAGATATTCACCAACGAGATCTTTTACCGCTCTGTGATTGCTTTTTTTAACGGCTTCAGCAGCAATTTGCTCAGCATCTGAGAGATTGATCCTCCTTATTAGCGACTTTACTTCTAAAATTCTTGAAGAAGGACAGGAAATTTCATCGATCCCAAAACCTACGAGTAACACGACTCCGTAGGGATCCGATGCCATCTCACCACAGGATGCTACAACGATATTCTTTTCCCTACAAATATCCGTTGTTATCTGAATTAATTTTAACACAGCAGGATGAAGGTGGTTAAACAATTTAGATACCCGTAAACTTTTTCTATTAACAGCTAAGGTATATTGCGTAAGGTCATTTGTACCTATGCTAACAAAATCAACTAACTCTGCAATGTGTTCGAGAATAAAAACTGCAGAAGGAACTTCTATCATAACACCGAATCTTGGCTGATTCACATTGTTTTGCTGTTTCTCGAGTAATTTCTTATTCCTCAGGAATATTTTTTTTGCTTCAAGGACTTCTTCATAATTTGACACCATTGGAATCATAAACCTAATGTTGCTATGAACATTGGCACGGATAACAGCTCTAATTTGCCTCTCGAAGACTTCCTGTTCTTCTAATAATACTCTTATACCTCTCAAACCGAGGAAAGGGTTTTCTTCAGTGTAATCGCTATAAAACTTGTCTCCCCCGACATCAAACGACCTGATAGTTACAGAATTTGGATATACTTTTTTGGCTATATCGTAATAAATCTGATACTGTTTTTCTTCATCCGATGAATATTCGTAGAAAACCATCTCTGTTCTGAATAATCCTATACCATATTTTCCCAAGTCTAAAAGCCTATCCGCTTCTTCCGGAATGTCGATGTTAGCATAGAGCCCAATTTCTTTTCCGTCAACGGTTATTGCTGGAAGATCTCTCTCGCTTGCCAGACCTGATTCATACCTCTCATATCCGCTTTTAATGAAAAAATACCTGTTCAGAGTTGAATCCATAGGATTTATTATAACAACTCCCTTTCCGCCATCAAGAATCATTGTATCCCCGTCTTCAACCAGTTTTGTAATTTTTTCTATGCCAAAGACTGTCGGGACTTCGAAATTCCTCAAGATAAGCGCGGAATGCTCTGTACGCCCACCTACCTCTGTAACTACGCCCTTTGCATTACTGCGGACTATTCTCAAGGCTTGTTCTATGGAAAGGCTTTCTGTCGCAATAATTCCATCGAATCCAAAGTCTTCTCTGGAATAGTCATCATTGATCATTGCTATAAGATCCATACCCAACCTTTCGAGTTCGTTTGCCCTTTCACGCATGTAAGAAGATTCATGTTTCAACAGAGACTCTTTTCTATTATTGAAAACTGAACTAATGGCTGACTCAGCATTGCGTCTTTTGTTTCGAATTAATAATATTACGTCATTTTGCATCTCTGTATCATTTAGAATGGAAATCTCTACATCTAAGAGTCGAGCAAGATTCTCTTCTTTAGTTTCCATTTTAAGTTCGTTCAACACCGATATAAGTTTTTCAGTACCTTTCGTAAACTTAGAAACCTCGTCCTCGATTTCTGTCGGTTTAAGTATTCTCTCTTTGACTTGGGCCCGTTTTCTTTTAAAGATTTTCACAGGAGCAATTACAATTCCCGGAGAGACAGGAATACCTTTAAGTTTGAGCTCTTGGCTACTCCTCACCGAATCCCTCCTCTATAATTTTCGATATTGCTTCAATAGCCTCCTCTTCGTCTGCTCCTTCGCATCTTATAGTTATTTCGCTACCCTGTGGCGCCACAAGCATCATTAATCCGAGGACGCTCTTGCCATTTACTTCAATATCATCTTTACATATATAAACATCGGATTCAAACTGATTGGCAGTTTGGGCAATTAAAGTTGCTGGTCTGGCATGAATGCCTAACTTATTCTTTATCGGCACTTTTCGTTCCTTCATTACAATTTTTCTTCTCTCAGAGAAAGCTAATCTTGTAATCTAGGACTTCTACTGAGCCATCGGACTCAACAAGGTTGACAATTTTTGAGAGTATATTGTTGGTATCCTTCCCATTCATAGAGATACACGAAACACCAATTTGGGTGCGCCTCCAAATATCTTGATCGTCAAGCTCGGATACCGAGACATTAAAACTGTTCCTTATCTTATCCTTTAATCTTTTAACAACACTTCTTTTCTCTTTTAACGAATTGCACATGGGCAAATATAAATCAAGTACAAGTACTCCGATAAGCATTTTTAAAATTTAAAATTCAAAGACCTGCTCAATGTTATAACACTCAATAATATCGCCCTCTTTTAGCTTATCAAATCCTTCGATCTTAATTCCGCACTCGAAGCCGCTTTGAACCTCTCTTACGTCATCTTGAAACCGCTTTAGACTTGAGAATCTACCTTCAAAAATCTTTTCTCCATCTCTATACACTCTTGCTCTTGCATTCTTTTGAATTGTACCATCAATAACGTAGCTACCAGCAACCACTCCAATCTTGGGAATTCTGAAGAGTCTTCTAACTTCAGCCTTGCCAAGTATTACTTCTTTTGTAACAGGCTCAACGAGCCCCTTTAGCATTTTTTCCACATCTTCGATGAGTTCATAGATTAGTCTCGTTGTTTTTATAGTTACTCCAAGTTCTTTGGCTTTAATTTTGGCTTTCTGTTCCACTGGCGTATTGAAAGCTATAATGACACCCTGTGCAGTATGGGCAAGCTCTACATCGTTTTCTGTGACCGCACCGACACTAGAATAGATTATATTGGGCTTTACGTCCTTGACAGACATCTTTGATAGAGAGTCCTGTATTGCCTCTACAGAGCCATAGCAGTCAGCCTTTACAATAAGAGTGAGTTCTTTAAGCTCACCTAACTTAATCTTTTCTTGAATTGTTTTAAGAATTAAAGTATATTCACCTCTCTGGATTTGTTCCTTTTTCAGCTTCTTCCTTTCTTCCGCAATCCTTCTTGCATCAGTATCACTTGGTACTACTTCAAATGAATCGCCAGATACGGGTAATTCCTCACAACCTTGAATTGCAACAGGTGTTGATGGGCCTGCATATTCAATTTTCTCGCCCCAGTCATTAAACATAGCCCTAACTCTTCCATAGGTCAGACCAGCAACAAAATTATCCCTAACTTTAAGAGTGCCCCTCTGTATTAGAACTGAGGCAAGTGGGCCTTTACCTCTATCAATTCTTGATTCTATGACAACTCCTTTTGCAGGGCCTAAGGAAGTAGATTTTAATTTCATTTCCTCGGCTTTGAGTAAAATCCCAAGAAGTAGTTCATCAACATTTTTCCCTGTTTTGGCTGAAATATCTACCATCAATGTATCACCGCCCCACTCTTCAGGTATTAGACTATATTGAGTAAGTTCCCTCCTTACCCTTTCAGGGTCAGCGTTTGGTAAATCTATCTTGTTTATTGCAACAATTATAGGGACTCTAGCGCTTTTTGCATGATTTATTGCTTCTATAGTCTGTTCCTTCACTCCTTCAACGGCTGATACAACGAGCACTATTATATCTGTTACCTGAGCCCCTCTTGCTCTCATTGCTGTGAACGCTTCGTGACCTGGGGTATCAAGAAATGTAATCCTTTTACCCTGATATTCGACCTGATAAGCACCTATATGTTGTGTAATTTCACCGACTTCTTTTTTTGCAACGTTAGTATGGCGTATAAAGTCCAAAAGTGTAGTTTTACCATGATCTACATGACCCATGACTGTGACCACCGGTGATCGCTCTTCTTCAAAAACTTCATGCTCAACAGATACACTGCCTTTCCCTTCAGAAAATTCAACATTGTAGCCATATTCATCTGCTATTATATCGATAGTTTCTTCATCGAGGGTGTGATTAATTGTGACCATCATTCCCATGCTGAATAGCTTCTGGATAATTTCAGCTGGAGATATCCCCAACATTTTTGCAAGGTCACCAACTGTTATAGATCTGTTGTACAATTCGAGCTTCTTCGGTTCGTATTCAATGTCTTTAACAGGTTCTTCTATGAACTTTTTCTTAGGCTTTTCATGCCTTCTTGTCATTTTTGCGATAGTTTCTTTATACCTTTCTTGGGGCTTTGCAGGCGACTTGCTATTCTGTGGCGATTTTACTTTCTGTTCTGAATTTTCTTTATTCTCTCCCCAAATCTGTTTTTTTCTCTCTAGTTCCCTCCGGGCTTCTTCTTTTTCCTTTTGAAGATATTCCCTGACGGCTGACTCCATTTCAGGAGTTAGGGGATCACGTGGAGAACTTACCTTAAACTTCATCTCAGACAGAATGGAAATGACTGTTTTTGCAGTCAAATCTAATTCTTTCGCAAGATCCCCAATTCTCCTAATTTCTTTACTTTCCATCTTTCTCCTTCTCAACAATTTTGTTTTCAAGTATCTCAAGTAGCTTTATTGCCTGGTCTTCTTTAAAGCCGATTCTCTTTAACTCAGAGAGTGTGGGTAACGATTTCAAATCTTTGAAGTAATAAAGCCCATTTTCTCTCAGGATTTGGATAATATTCGCGGGCACTTCCTCCCCCAGCTCTAATATTGTGATACCCTTTGCAGGTTTAACTCGTTCAAAGTCCTTTAAAGGGCATACCAGAACATCCTTGCCCACAAGCTTAGATGCAAGTATTGCATTAATGGCATCCTCTCCTTTCGCAATTGGCAAGTCTGCATCTGATACAATTGCTACGTATTTTTCCTCGTCATCAAAGACGCACAATATGTCTTTTGCAGGTGATAATGCATTTGCCACATGTTTATAGGGGTTTTCACTATACCTGATTATATCGATTCTTTCACCACCCAATTCATCGGTTATTGACTTGATTATCTGTCCCTTAACTCCAATTATTGATCCAATGTCGACACTTTCTGGTCTTTTAGGCTTTACGGATACTTTTGCTCTCCTTCCGGGGATTCTTGCAATTTGTTTTATTTCTATGAGCCCGGTGGCAATATCGGGTATCTCATCTTCAAGGAGTTTTTTTAGAAAGTTTGGGTGAGTACGCGATAAGATAACTGGAGAAGTATACTTCTTCTTTTCCTTTTTCTCTTTTGTGTCTTGCACTTCTAAAATTACTGCTTTCAGTCTTTTAACATTTCTAAGGTTCTGGATTTTGTCTCCAGGTAAAAGCTCCGAAAATGGAAGTGAAGCCTCGACATTTCCAAGACTTAATACAATTTCATCCCTTTCGATTCTTAGAACAGTTCCCTCAATTTTCTCACCAATCTTTTTCATTAGATTCTCATATTCCCGTTTCTTCGTTTCCTCGGTAAGTTTTCTAAGGAATGCTTCGGAGATATGACTCATGTACCTTCTTCCAATAGTCCTAAAATCTTCTTTAATCTCAACTTTTTGGTCCACTTTAACATCCGGAGAGATTTTTGTAGCCTCTTCAATAGAGATCTCTGTGTTAGGATCCTGGGGGTTTTCTTTTACAATCTTTTCTGTGATAATTGAGAATCCATCTTTAGGGTCGTATAAGACATGAAAAGAGGAATTTGGTCCACGTCTTTTTTTTAGTACATCAACGACTGCTTCCTTAAATTTTTCGACGACAAATTCCTTAGACAGCTTTCGCTCACTTGCAATCCTTTGTATTAATTGATCTATTTCATTTACTGCCATTTTACACCTCGTTCAATTTTATTTTTTTAATATCAACCCGGGGGATTTTCTCCCCTGAATCAATATAAATAAATTCATTATCAACGGCCTTTAGTCCACCCGAATAACTTTTATCTTTAGTATATATGATGACCCTTTTACCTTTCGCCCAGGCGAGTTCTCTGTCCGTCTTAAGAATTCTATTAAGCCCTGGACTTCCAACTTCAAGTATGTAAGAACCAGGAATTATATTTTCTGAGTCTAATAAGAGCGATATCTCATTGGATATTTTCTCACACTCGCTTAAAGTTATTCCACCTTCTCTGTCAATGGAGACCTCCAGTTTTTTCTTGCCGCCGATACCCTTTATTGAAACATCAACAATCATTATACCTGTACCTTCGGTAATTTTTTCTATCATTTCTAGCACTCTTTCTTCAATGTCTTTATAATTATTAGCGTTCACAACCTCTTCTCCTCGATAATGGTGTTAATCGCTTGCACAAGATTTTCAACTTTTATATCATACTTAGATGCATCTTTTCTAATTTGAATTTCTGCTTCTCCTCTGGCGGCTTTGTTTTCACTTATAATTATGTTTATGGGAATTCCGATGAGTTCGGCGTCTTTGAACTTTATTCCTGCTGATATGTTCCTTTCATCCCAAATAGTATCAAAGCCCGATTTAGTCATTAATTCGTATACATTGTCGCTAAAATTGCTTGTTTTGGCAGGATTAATTTCAATGAGATTGACCTCATACGGAGCGATTGCAAAAGGCCATATTATACCCTTTTCATCATTGAATAGTTCAATAGCTGCTGCCATTATCCTTCCGACACCGATGCCATAGCTGCCCATTATTATAGGTTTTAGAGTGCCATCGTAATCTGCATACTTTACATCCAGACTATCAGAGTATTTTGTTCCCAATTTAAATATATGACCGACTTCTATAGCATTTAATATTTTTAGTGGAGCATTACAACGGCTGCATAAATCGCCTTCGCGGACAAGGCGAAGATCAGCAAATTCATCTATTCTAATATCACTGAGTTTTAACCCAACAATATGATAGTCATCTTTATTAGAACCAGCTACGAATCTTTCAACTTGTCTTACACTTTCGTCAGCTATAATCTTATCCGCAGCAAGCCCATCTGGCCCTATGAAACCGGGTTCTATTCCAAATCTTTCTTTAATAAAGTCTGGAGAAGCAAGTTGAAAATCTGTTCCTAATTTACTGAGGAGTTTAGCTTCATTTATTTCATAATCGCCCCGAATTAAGACCATGGCAGTTTGCCCCTTCTCCGATACATATAGGAGGCTCTTTACAATATGTGAAGGCTCCACGTCGAGGAAATGAGCCACATCTTCAACACTTCTCGCATTTGGGGTGTGGACTATTTTTTTTTCGCTAAAATTTTCTTTTGATCCGTTTTCTATGATATTAGCTTCAGCAACCTCAGCGTTCGCCGCATATCCACATTTTTCACAAATTACGACGGAATCTTCGCCTGTTTTTGTAAAAACCATAAATTCCTCTGAATGCCCACCTCCCATGATGCCCGAAGATGCTTCAACTATTTTAAATTCAAGGCCGCATCTCTCAAAGATCCTCGAGTAGGCATCCTTGTGTAATTGATAACTTTTATCTAAACTGTCCCAGTCCCTATCGAAACTGTAAGAATCTTTCATAATAAACTCTCTTACTCGCAGTATGCCCCCCCTTGGCCTTGGTTCGTCTCTGAACTTCGTCTGCAATTGATACCATATTTGAGGAAGATCTCTATATGAGTGAAGATAATCTCGAGCAAGGAGACTAATTACTTCTTCATGAGTTGGTGCCAATGCTACGTCCTTTCCCTTTCTATCTTTGAATTTGAACATGTCATTACCGAAGGTTTCCCATCTCCCAGACTGTTTCCATACTTCACCTGATGTAAGCGAAGGCATTAAAAGCTCTTGAGCACCAATCGAATTCATTTCCGACCTTATAATATTCTGAATTTTTTGCATGATCTTCCACCCTGGAGGCAGAAAAGTATACACACCAGACTGATGTTGTGTAATAAACCCACCCCTTAGAAGCAGTCTATGAGACGTAGTTTCTGCTTCTTTAGGATTCTCTTTCATCGTTCGTATTAGCACTCTACTCCACTTCATAACCTAAGAATTTTAAAGGATTTTGCTTCTACTATCAAACAAAGTATTTGAAAATCTAAATTTTAGGGTAAATAGCTTGCTAAGATGTAAATTTAAATTCTTTTCTATGGAAACGCAAGTAAGTAGTATGTATTAGTATGGCTTAGCGTCTTTTTTTAATAATTTGTCTTATTAAAGGTGATTTGTTAGGGGCATTTATGTCGGAGATCTTTACACTTTTTACGTAGTGGAGAATGAAAAAGCAAATTAGCCCGTAATGTCTTCTCCGCCATCTACATTTATCACGTTCCCTGTTACCCAATAAAGATCTTCATGGGAAAGTGCAACTATGGCCTTTCCGACATCTTCCGGCGTGGTTAGTCTTCCGTGAGGATTATGTTTTAGGGCTGTTTCAATGATATCTTCGTGACCTGGTATCTTTCTAAGTGCAGGTGTATCTGTGACTCCAGCCTTGATAGAGTTTGCGGTAACTCCATAAGGTGCAAGTTCTAAGGCAAGCTGCCGAATATGGGATTCCAGTGTCGCCTTAGCGGCAGAAACTGCACCGTAATAAGGCATTACTCTCAGGTCACCTGAACTGGTCATGGCAAAAATCTTTGAATTTTCTCTAAAGAGCTTTCTTTTAAAACATGCTTGAACCCAGTAAACCAGCGTATTAGCCATAACATCAAGAGTCATATCCATCTGGTTTTTGCTAATCATTTCATTTTCTTCCTCAGAAATGAATTTCTTAAGAGTACCAAAGGCAAGGGAATGTAATAAGACTTTTACATAATCGCCTTTTTGTTCCTCATCAAAAAAAGTCTTTATTTCATCAAGTGTCTTATTCATCGATTCACCATCTGCAGCATTGATGTTATAAAACTTTGCCATCACTCCATTACTTTTAATGAGTGAGACGAGTTCTTCTACTTCTTTTAAGGTGTGTTTCCGGTCTAAATGGACTCCGATTATGTTTGTGTTATGTTTTGAGAATTCAAGGCAAGTAGCTTTCCCAAAGCCACTTGATGCACCAAGGATCAATGCCCATGGTCTCATAGTAATCCCTCCCTGTGTTTTTTCATTGCATTTACAAAACCAACGAACAATGGATGTGGCCTGAGTGGCCTTGACTTAAACTCAGGATGAAATTGAACTCCAATGAAAAACGGATGATCTCTATACTCGAAGATCTCCACCAGCCTGCCATCCGGTGAAACACCCGAAGGGATGAGGTTATTCTTTTCGAAAAGCTCAATATATTCACAGTTAACTTCATACCTATGCCGGTGACGTTCTGAAATTTTATTATCTCCATAAAGCGATCTTGCAAGGGTCCCCTCTCTCAGAACACAAGGGTATGCCCCTTTCCTCAATGTGCCACCCATTTCGGATAAGTTGTTTTTCTCCGGTAGCAGAGTTATCACAGGATATTGTGTTAAAGGTTCAAATTCTGTAGAGTTTGAACCTTTAAGCCCGAGGACATTCTTAGCAAATTCAATAACCGCAATTTGCATACCAAGACATATTCCAAAATATGGTATTTTTTTCTCCCTTGCATATTTGCAAGCTGTTATTTTACCTTCAATGCCCCTTTCTCCAAACCCAGGTCCAACCAGTATTCCATCAATGTTTGAAAAAACTACATCTGGACTGCACCTCTCCAGTTCTTCTGACTCTACGAAACCTATATTGATCTTCACACCGAGCTCTGCAGCTGCATGGGTCAAAGCTTCAAGAATACTTTTGTAAGCGTCTTTTAACTTGACATACTTACCTATAAATGCTAAGTTTACTTCTACACTTGTAGCTTCAAAATTTCTTATAAAATTAATCCAGCCTGTAAGGTCTGGCTCCTTACCTTGCAGGTGTAGCTTTGAAAGAATTTCAAGGTCTAAATTTTGATTATACAACATTATTGGAACTTCATACACGATAGGAACGTCTCTTGCCTCAATAACATCTTTCTCGGGCACGTTTGAAAATAGCGCAATTTTCTTGATTACTTCATCAGTCAGAGGTTTCTCAGTTCTGCAAACTATAATATCAGGTTGGATACCTATCTCTCTGAGTTTTTGAACACTGTGCTGCGTAGGCTTTGTCTTTAGTTCCTCTGAAGACTTTATATAAGGAACAAGAGTAACATGGATAAAAAGGGTATTATGAGGCCCTTCATCAAGCCTCATCTGTCTAATAGCCTCAAGGAACGGCAAGCTCTCTATATCTCCAACAGTCCCTCCAATTTCCACGAGTACAACATCTGCATTGATCTTCCCAAGGCTCCTGATTCTCTTCTTAATCTCATCGGTAAGGTGTGGCACCACCTGAACGGTTGCGCCGAGGTATTTACCCTCTCTTTCATTTTCTATGAGGGTATGGTATAATTGGCCTGCAGTAACATTGTTATCTCGCGAGAGGTTCTCATCAAGAAACCTCTCATAATGCCCAAGGTCTAAATCCGTTTCAGCACCGTCGTCGGTAACAAAAACTTCTCCATGCTGAAAGGGGCTCATAGTTCCAGGATCTACATTTAAGTATGGATCGAACTTTAGAGGCTGTATCCGAAATCCTCGGGCTTTTAATAACATTCCTACGGAAGCTGTTGTTATTCCCTTACCAAGGCCAGATACCACTCCACCCGTAACAAAGATGTATTTAACCATTTTTCATCCTTTTGTACAACTTTATGTACTCTTTTGCTGAATTTCGCCACGAAAAGTCCAGATCATACACCGTACTTACAGCCTTTCTCAACCTCTGTTCGTCTTTGTATAATGTGATCGCTCTATCAATAGCTGAGACTAATTCCTTTGGCTCATACTTTTCAAATACAATACCATATCCTCCCTCATCTATATCTTTCACAGTGTCCTTAAGTCCTCCAGTAGCCCTTACGACTGGTATTGTTCCATACCTCATTGCTATTAACTGGCCCAAACCACAAGGCTCATATTTAGATGGCATAAGGAAGAAATCCGAGGAGGCGTAGATTCTCTTTGCAAAAATAGGATCAAAGCCGATTTTCACATAAATATTTTTAAAATTCTTTGAAATATTGAGGAACATATCCTGGTATACTTTATCTCCCGTACCGAGAACCACCATACTGAGATCCTTTTCAGCGATTTCTTTTATCACCTGAGGAAATAGATCAAACCCCTTCTGCTCTGCGAGTCTGGAAACTATTCCAAACAACGGTTTTTGGGCGCTCTTAAGGCCTACTTCTTCAAGTAGACTCACTTTATTCTTCATCTTACCTTCAAAAAGATTTACTTTTCCGAAATTTGCATATATCTCGGTATCTTTTTCGGGATTCCATACATCATAATCAATTCCATTGAGAATACCGAATAGCACATCTCTCCGCTTTTTAAGAACGCCTTCAAGTCCGTAACCAAACTCCGGTGTTTGGATCTCTTCGGCATATGTCGGACTGACAGTATTTATAAAATCAGAATAGACTATACCCGCTTTAAGAAAATTTACTTTTCCGTAATATTCTACCCCTTCCACATGAAAATCTTGGTAGTCGAGGTTCAGCTCCGGAAGAATCTCTTTGTCAAAGATACCCTGATATGCAAGATTATGTATTGATATTAGTGTTTTTGTGTTCCTCAGCATACTTTGATACTTTCGAATTTTTAACAATGCTGCAAGAGCGGTCTGCCAGTCATTAAGGTGGATAATGTCAATATTACCTAAGATTTTGGCAAGTTCAAGAATAGTGTAAGAAAATAATCCAAATCTTTTCCAATTGTCTTTAAAGTCTCCCTCAGGAGTGCCGTAAAGGCTTTCTCGATCATAAAAAGCATCATTTTCAACTAAATAAACATCTATTCCATCTAGTTTTGTACGATGTAATGGGGCTTGAAGTAAATCTTTTCCAAGTTGTAAATTAATTGAATAATCCGTTTTTTCGATTGGGAAACCGCTTTTGGACACAAATCTTTTATAATAAGGCATTACTAAAAAGACCTCAATTCCTTCCTTATGAAGTGCCTTTGGGAGAGACGAAGCAACATCAGCTAACCCTCCTGTTTTAGCCAATGGATCAATTTCCGATGATGCGAACAAAACCCTCATAACTTCCCCCCTTCTTTATTTTTTAATTATATTGATGTACCCAAGAATATACAAAGAAGAGGAGTTATTATTGTTTCCATTCGGTGAAAAGTTGACGTATTCATAAAAGAGTATTACAATATTAGCATGAATATGAAATTATATGCTCGCCTTTTGGTAGTGTGTATTTTGCTGAATGTCGTAAGCTGCGTAGGGCAGCTTGACCGCTCGCTGACTATAGGCCTCTCATCAAAACCAAGGACTTTGAACCCTTTAAAGTATAAAGAGGTGAGCATCGCTTCCATCATGTGTAACGTCTACGAGCCTCTAATTTCTAGTGATGAGATTTATCATATAAAACCTGTTCTGGCAAGATACTGGGAGAGAGTAGACAGTATAACTTGGTGTGTATATTTAAGAAAAGGTGTCAAATTTCACAATGGTCATTATCTCACGGCTTCGGATGTGGTTTATTCATTTTACTATCCCTTTCTCGTTGATCAATCAGAATATAGAACTCACGGAATATTTATAGATACCATATATGCACTTTCTGATTCAATTGTCGTGTTTAAGACTAAATACCCGTATGATTTTCTAATCAGGGAGATAATTGGATATCAAATAATCCCTAATGGGTTTGATCCCGATTCTAATATGCCTTGTGGTACAGGACCCTATAGAGTAATATCTAACGACGATAGTAGCATTTCCATGGAGTCGTGGGAATCATACTGGGGTGAAGAACCCTTCATTGAGATTTTAAAGATTGTTTACATCCCAGACCATTTAGAGAGAATTAATAGGCTAAAGGAGGGTGCAGTAGACATAATTGATTATGTCCCTTTGGAATATCAGGATACTATTTTAAAATATGCAAAGTTATTTTACACACCCGAATCTGCAGTGAGGTTGATCGAGTTTAACTTAAATGTACCCCCATTCGATAATAGAGTGTTTAGAGAAGCTATATCAATGAGCATTGATCGGAAAAAACTTGTTGATGAATATTATAGAGGATTTTCTACTCCCGCCAACCAGTTTTTCCCTGCAGGAGTTAGAGAACACATCGACGACCTTGGTCCTTTAGAGTTTGACACAATAAAGGCAAGAAGCATATTCGCAAATACAGTTTTAAGATCTCCTCTCGTTCTCGATTATTCCGCTAGCATAAAAGCCTTAGGTGATTCTATTGTAAATCAATTAAGACGCTCAGGCCTTAATGTGGTTGGGAATCCTTTACCTTCCGATGAATTCTGGGAAAAAATTAAAAGTGGTCGATCCCAGTTCTAGCTGTTAAGCATTGTTTATTCAAGCCAGAATGCATATTCTTCTTTAATTTCATACTATCACACGCTAAAACCAGGTACATCCTTCGGAATCTTGAATCGTACATCATATTCTTTTAAAGAGGTAGATACTATGACTGAAGAGATAATGAGAGTACTTGACATGGAAGTAAGGGATAGTCTTGTAAACCTAGTGCATAAAAAACTCCTCAAAGACCTGCCCGCATGCCCTATTGTATTTGAAAGGCAGTTTTATGGTGCTAAAAATGATATTATCTGGACACCTAGTATAGATAGGAATTTCTACGTTTCAAAAATAGAAAGACGATGAAATTTACTTCTATTAAAACGAAATTTTTGTCTTCTTTTGCGATATTCTTTTCTTTACTATATCTAATACTAATTTTATTTATTGCCTTCGTCGGCAGTAGCCATTATTTATACTACCTAAATAAAAATGCCCGGTATTTTATAAACCTCACATTTAGAGAGATACAGGATGCATTTAATGTCTATTTTCCCGAAAATCAGTTGAGATTTAATGAAAGAATGAGTGAAATCCTTGCCTTGGGGCCAGATCTGGAAAAAATTGTAATTTTAGATTCACTTGGTAGTGTTATTTTCTCAACCACTGAGCTGAGTGGGCTTACAGCCGACGAAGAGGAGATTAGTCAGATTGCACCTCATAACACCAAAAGTTTTGAAATCGTGGAGAGGAAAAATAGAGACTACTATTTCCTTGTTCCTATTCTGAATGATTTGGGATATCATTCCATTAGTATTGCGTATTATTTTTCCGAAGCTCCGGTAATTCGCTTTCGTAGGACGTTGGTTATATCAAGTATCTTAGCTTTCATTATACTAATCTCTGGCACCTTGCTTATGCAAAATTTTATTACAAAGGATGTTATACAAAATGTATATGAGCTAAAAAGGGTTGCGGAATCTTTCGAGAAGGGGGATTACTCTGTTAGAGCCAATGTTCAATCGAATGATGAACTCCTGTTTCTTTCGAATGCTATAAATTCGATGCTTGAAACTATTACTAATCACATATATAATTTAAGAGCAATGGTCAGCGAACTGGAGAGTCGCGATAAGGCAAGGGAGAATGTTCTTGCAAAGATATCTCATGAATTAAGGACCCCTCTTACGACGTGTAAGGGTTATGTGGATCTCCTTAAAAGCGGGAAGATGGGTAAAATTTCTGATGAGCAAAGGAAAGCCCTGGAGATTGTTGACAGAAATCTTATTAGGCTTGAGGATGAAACAAAGTTACTACTTCAAAGTTCAAAATTAGCTATTGAGAGAATTGATCTAAAGAAAGAACATTTGGATTTAGAAAAATTAGTAGCAGAAGTTGTGGAAAACTTCAATGCAGAATTAAGAAGAAAAAGGCAGCACATAGAGATTAAACTTGAGCAAAGAACTCTGTTTGGAGACAAAGAACTGGTAATTTCAATTATTGAGAATCTCGTTTCAAATGCAATTAAATATGGTTCTGAAGGAGGAAAAGTTGCGATTTCCACTCTCGATTCAGAATTTAATGGAAGGAAATATACTCAAATTGATGTATACAATTCAGGTGCGAAGATAAGTGAAGATGAGTTTCGAAAAATTTTCGATCCCTTTTACCAAATTAAAGATGGTTCAAAGAGAGAAAGTCTTGGTATGGGCCTGGGGCTCTACATCGTTAAAAGAGCTGTAGAGCTACACAATGGTGTCATAAAGGTTCAAAATGTTGAAGATGGAATAATTTTCTCAGTTTTTATTCCGTCACAGGGAGAAAAGCAATGAAAAAAATATTGGCAATTGATGATGAGCAGGATATTTTGAACCTTATAAATGACATTTTCAAAAATGATTTTGAAGTCTATACAGCTAAAAGTGCTCGAGAAGCTTTAATGGTACTCGATAAAAACCCTATAGATCTTATTATCCTTGACATTATGATGCCACAAATGGATGGGTGGGATTTTCTGTGGATTATGAAGGGAAGCGAAAATTTCAGAGAAATCCCGGTGATAGTGCTGACTGCTAGAGTAGACGCCGAAGATAAGTTAATTGGGTTAAGGGAAGGAGTAAAAGATTACATAGTGAAACCTTTCTTACCTGATGAGCTTGTCAAAAGGGTAAATGACATTCTGAGGAAAGAGGAAAAGAGTGAGAAATAAACCAGATGCGGATCTCCAGCTAGAATATCTGAAGCTGAAAAGTGCATCGTTTGATCATGTGACTGGCCTCCCATGCGTTAATACTTTTTACAGACCTCTTGTAAAGATACTTAACAGGAAACAACGTATTGGTTGCTTTCTCATTACCATCGCTAACGGTGGTGAGATTGAAAAAGAGCTATCGTTTAATGTGTATGACAAACTCCTCTCTAAAATCTGCTCCGAACTTAATAACGTATTAGATTCCTGTGGGCTGAAGGACCAAATCATCGCTGCATCTGATCCAGGCTGCGAAACATTTTTTGTGTTTGTAGTTGAAAATCCGCCTAATCTATTGATTCACAGTGACTTTCTCGAAGATATGAAGGGAAAGCTAACTGAAAGTTTATCTTCGAAGGTTTCAGAGTTTATAAAAACGGAACATTTACAGATGTCAGAGCCAATAATTATGGTCGTTGCAAAAATAATTGAGGGCTCTACGATCGTTAGGACAGAAAGACAACTTTCGAGAGAACTCAATGCTTTAAAAATGGAAATTGCTAAAGTCTCGGAGACACAAGAATATAATAAGAGAATTCTAATCAAAAAGATGATAGATAGGAAAAGTATAGACATCGTATTCCAGCCAATAGTTAATGCTAAAGAAAAAACAGTATTTGGCTATGAAGCCCTTGCTCGTGGCACTGACCAAATAGAGTTTCACAATCCCGATGTTTTTTTGAACCTTGCTCAAAAATATAATATGCTTAGGGAAATTGAGAGTGTATGCGTGTTAAATGCTATTGAGACTCTTTACAAAGCATTAAGTAGTAACAGCAAGATCGCACGTAAGAAAATATTTATAAATTTATCACCCCCTTCTTTCCCAATTTTACTTGATGACGAATTCACACAATCTTTAAAGCAATATGAGATATCTCCTGAACAAATCGTTATTGAACTAACTGAAAGATTTTCATCGCAGCTACCACAAGAAAATGAAGTATATTTTGACATAATTAAAAGAATTTCAAAGCATGGTGGATTTGAGATAGCTGTTGATGATGTTGGGACAGGATATTCCACGCTTGAAAGGATTGCGGCTTTAAACCCCCAATATATCAAATATGATAGAAGTCTATTCAAAAATGTGTATCGCGATTCTTTAAAACAAGAACTTTTAAAAACCATTTTCGACTTCTCAAATAAAATTAACTCCAGACTCATCGTTGAAGGTGTAGATAACCAGGATGACTATAATTTTGCTTTAAAACTTGGCGTAGAATATATGCAAGGCTTCCTCTTCGGAAGGCCACTCAAATTTTAAAGGTGCAAGGCCGGCCTCTTCTAATTCCGTTAGAGCAAATATATTAGCTTGTTATAGTCTCATAAAAGCTGTTATATTACACCGATGGTTGAAAGTTAGAGACATTACTTAAGAATCTCAAGATAGCCCTGTACAACTTCTGAATACGGAGTTTGAGGATATTCTTTGACGAGTTTTTGAATCAAGTCTCTGCACGCAGTTCTTTCAACATCTTTAAATTTGCGAACCACAAGGATTGCCCCATGGAATTTCAAAAGGGGATCATCGATCATTTCAACTTGTTGAATAGCAACGGATATATCCACTGGTTTACTTTGTAGCGCGTTAAGCAACTCGACATATGTTATAAGGCTATTCTTTTCTTGTGTAGAGTAAGAATGAGGCACCACATTTTCACCAAAATATAGAGCTAAATAATAGCCACTGAGAAATTTGAGATCCGAAGGATCTCTATAATCGTTAAGGATCTCTATAACCATAAGTATATCGTTTTTATCTAATTGGTCTGCTTCGAAATATGATTGCATTAGTAGGCTATCCGCTTTTTCAAATTCACTGCTCCTTATGAGTTCAAGGCCTCTTTTGAAAGTCTGATTCTGCAGAAATACGAGAAGAAATGGCAATAACCTCATACGGTTTAAAGCTCCTCTTTTATACCTTTCATTGCTTCCAGACAAGTCAAAAGAAATTCAGCAAGGGGAATGCCGAGTTCTTCTATACTTTTCATTTGTTCCCTTGATGCACCTGCTGCAAATCTTTTTTCTTTAAACCTCTTCATAATAAACTCAATGTTTAAATTATCTAAAGATTTTGAGGGGTGCATTAGAGCGCATGCGATTAGAAATCCAGTGGTAGGATCCACAGCATAGATGGCTTTTTCTATATTCTTTTCTCTGTTTTTTTTACCACAGTGAGAAAGAATCGCATCAAAAATTTCCTCATTCTCGAGTCCTTTTTCTTTCAAAATCTGCACACTTATAAGGCCGTGCTTTTCAGGTATTTCAACAGTTTTCTCATAATCGATGTCGTGGAGTATCCCGGCAATTTCCCAAAGGTTTTCGTCCTCCTTTAGTTTCTTCGCAAGATATTTCATGCAAACACCCGTTGCTAGCATATGCTTAACAAGGTTAGGTTTCGAAACATATTCTTCTATCCATTCAATTGCTTCTTTTCTCGTAATAATGTTCATTTTTAAATTACCTCCCTAAGCAAACTGCTATTTTAATCTCGGGAGATTCTATCCACTTTATCTCATCGTTAGTAATAGAGTATCTCCGGTAAAAAATTGTGAAATCATCTATCTTAGTATATTGCTTATGCTTCTTGGTATTTCTCAGGTTATCAATACGCAAGCATCTTATACATACGATATTACCTTCAGTAAGATAAGCTGTTTTTACTTTAAAAGGGTCAAAACTATTTGCAAGTGCGGACGCCAAAAAAGATTTTAGCGAGTTGTTGTAGCATGGCACCTCTTTAAGTTTTTTGGCATTTCTAATATTACAATTACAACTTATGCTGGAAAAAGATCCAAAGCCAAAATCCGCCCCTACTTCGTATGCCATCACAGTAATGCCTCTATAACTTCTCTCATCTCAAAATGTGGTCTCACGTCGTGTACCCTTAATACTTCTATCCTCTTTAAGAGCAAATATGCACTAATAGCCATTGTCCCGTAAAGGCGGTCATCTGGTGGTTGATGGTTTAATAATGCACCTATCATGGATTTTCTAGAGTGACCAACAAGGATTGGAAAGCCGATTTCTTTAAATTTTTCAATCTCCTTCAAAATTAGGATATTGTGTTCTAAAGTCTTACCGAATCCGATTCCGGGATCTACGATTATTCTACTTTCAGAAACTCCCGACCCCCGAGCGAACGTCGATTGTTTTCTTAAGAAGGAAATTATCTCGGAAATTACATTACCATATTGGGGATTCTTTTGCATATCCCTGGGGTGTCCCTTCATATGCATAATAATGATATAAGTATCATATTTCTTAGCAACATTGACAATTTCTGGATCAAACTGGAGCCCCGAAATATCATTTATGATAGTCGCTCCCAATTTACAAGCCTCTTCTGCAACTTGATGTTTGTAGGTATCAATAGAAAGTGGAATAGGGAATCCTTTCAATTTGCTGAAGATTGGCAAAACACGATCCATTTCTTCTTGAATAGATATAAGGTCAGCACCAGGCCTCGTTGACTCACCACCAATATCGATGATATCTGCCCCTTCGTTCAGCATCTCATCTGCCCTTTTAATTGCCTGATCCAGAACGTAAAATTTTCCTCCATCAAAAAACGAATCGGGAGTAATATTTAAAATCCCCATTATCAGAGTTCGGTTTCTGAAATCGAGATTCACAGATAAATTTTAATGCAGGGCTTATGAACAAAGTTTTGAAAAAAGAGGGCAACTTGTTTCTTATTAGAATTAAATATTAAGTTGTAAAAGCGTGAGTCTTTTGATATAATGTTTGTGATGGATTTAATATATGAGAAAGGTTATAAGATCGCAGATGTCCTTACCTTAGCCAGATTTTTCATTGTATTTATATTACTTGCACTTATTCCTGGTAAATTATCGAGTGTAGATCAGTTTATGGTGCTACTTCTTATCGCCTGGCTTACCGACTGCCTTGATGGATACTTTGCTCGAAAGAGTAAAAGACTTGGTGCCCTTGGCTCTTGGGATGGTTGGGTAGACACCATCATGTATCTTGCAGTATTTCTTTATTGCACAGTGATGGGGTATTATTCTGTCTTGTTCTTCATAACACTGATAGTTCTAAATTTTTGCTTAGTATTCTTCACAAAAAACTTGGAAGTAAATCAGGCCTTTCAATTTTTATACATCATCTTCGGTTTCAGAACATTATTGGAAATCAGTACCGAATGGTCTCTGATAGTTATATTGTGGACCATTTTTGTAATTATATTCAAATGGAATCGGTTTAAATGGCAAGTTGTAAATTTTATATCGAGCTTCAAAAATCTACTCACAAAAAAATAGCGCTCTTCTCCTCGCTTCTAAATATTGTGGTCTTGACCCATCTATACTTGCAGAAGTCCCTACAAATTTTAATGTGTTGAGGCTGAAGATTTCTTCATAATAACTTTCCCAGTCCTTATCCCGTGCACTGTGATGATCAATAACTAAGGTATTGATTTTACACTCTCTTATTAAGATTTTAAGTGTATAAATGGATTCATCCAGTGATTCTTTCTTCACCTTAGAACCTAAAAGATAAGTTGGAAATCCATCAAATATCATCGTATCTATTCGCCTTTTTATGAGAAAGTCCACCATATTATGTTCTAATATACCCGATATATCTGAGGTATAAAATAGAGAGGAATTTTCATCTTTAATGTAGACTCCAATTACTTCAGCGCCCACCCCACTAAATCCATGGGGGACTGGCATTGTGAAGGTAATACTCGTATTTCCAAATTGAAATGTTTTCTCATCTGCTATGATTATTTTGCAGGAATCACCCAGGGCTTTAAAGAATGTTTCTGCTCTCTTTTTCTGGTACAGGTTAAGATTTAAAGTATTCTTTACAAATACAATCTTTCCTTCATAAAATTTTGCGTTCCTGTAGTGGTGATGGTCATAATGATAGTGGGAAATTATTGCTGCATTTGATTTTTTCAAATATTTATTGATATTTCTCCACGTATTCCATAGCGTTACTACTTCCAATTTGTGCGGTGGTAAATTAAACCTCTTGGGACCTAATGCACATCCAGGATCTATTATAATTCTAAGATCGTATGTTTCGATAAAAGTACTATAGGATCTTACTCCCATGCTTTCTGAGCCAAGAATTTTTAATTTCACTTAGAAATTTTAGACCCGATCTGTTGCATATACGAACAATCAAGCGGAAAATTACGTCTACTTGTAGGAGGACGTATGAATGGTTTTTTTGAATTATTGAAATCCGCATGGTTAACTTTAAAGACAAATAAACTAAGGGCTTTACTTACAACTCTTGGTATCATAGTTGGGGTTTCGACCGTCATTGCAATGGTTTCAGTGATTGATGGTATCAACAGGTATGTATACCAAGTTCTTGGAAGTATGGGGACTTCAACAGTTTATGTGCAAAAGTATAAATGGCAATTGACAGGAAGCCTGACAAGAGAGGAAATATGGCAGCTTTCAAGGACTCCAGATTTAACAATTGATGATGCCCGTGTAATAAGAGAATTAGATGAGGTCGATCTTGTTTCTGCGATTCAACCTCTAAGGGGTATGACTGCAAGGTATATGGAGAAAACCATTGATGTAAGTCCATCGGGAATCGAACCGGAATACCTGGATATTGGTGGTTACGAACTGGCGTCAGGAAGACGATTTATTGAAAATGACATATTTTATAGAAGTAATTATGTTATTATTGGAGATTTGATAAAGCAGCGATTATTTGGTAATGAAGACCCTATAGGAAAAGAAATATGGCTAAATAGGAGAAAATTTCTCGTAATTGGGGTCCTTGAGCCGAAGGGACAGCTAATGGGAGAAAGCATGGATAATGTCGTTTTAATGCCAATCACAACCGCTCAAAAGTATTTTCCTCTTAGAGGGAGATTTGGCCCTCAGAGAGTATTTATGAGTATACAAATTGCTGCAAGGGTGCGGGAAGATGTTCCTCTTGAACAGGGAATAAAATCTATTGAAAATTTGCTGCGATCTAGAAGGGGACTCCGATTTGATGAAGATAATAACTTTTTCCTTAATACATCAGAAATGCTCGTATCTGCGTATAACCAAATAACCGGAGGAATATTTATCGCGATGATTGCAATCGCTTCTATGGCATTAATTGTCGGTGGAATAGGCATTATGAATATAATGTTAGTTTCGGTAACTGAGCGTACAAGGGAGATTGGAATACGAAAGGCCGTAGGGGCAACTCAAAAAGATATCTTAATGCTTTTTTTAATTGAAGCAATATTCTTAACCACGGTAGGCGGCATTATAGGTGTTATACTTGGTTTAATCTTCGGGGGAGTCTTAGAAGCGTTTACGCCCCTGCCCGCATCCACTCCCCTATGGAGTATCATTTTAGGTTTAGGCTTTTCAACAATAGTGGGGCTATTTTTTGGAATATACCCGGCGAGAAAGGCTGCGAAGTTGAATCCTGTTGAAGCGTTAAGGTATGAATAAAAAGGAGAAATGCATGAAAAATCTTCTTAGGGTCATCGTGGAACCTGGAAAGGTTTTTGAAGAAGATCAGAAGCCATGGGCACCCTTAATTGCTACTGTCCTAATTGCGATTTGCTACTTTGTCGTTATTCAGGTTGTGCTAAAGGAAGAAATTTTTTCAATGTCATTACAATATATAGAAGGTCTTCCCGAGGCTCAGAGAGAAGCGGCTACTGCTGCTCTACAGTCAAGAACAAGAATGGTAACTGCGCTTTTTACGATAATTCTGTTGATACCCCTAAAAGTTCTAATTCAAGCCCTGATCTATAATGTGAGTGTCCCTCTCCTTGGTGGAGAAATAACCTACTTCAAGTCGCTAACGGTGTTGAGTTTTGCCAATTTTATTTCCATACTTTCGGATGTAGTGAAGTTGCCCATTGCAATCTTCACACGTAACCCTGTGCCCAGGACGGATCTTGGTATTTTGGTTGGTAACTCAAAAAGCTACCTGGCTACTGTTTTGAGTCAGGTAGACCCATTTACTATTTGGTCTCTTTTTATCATAGCCCTTGGACTCGAGAAATATGGGAAAATGAAGAAGAGCAATGCGGCTATTCTTGTAGCGATTCTCTGGATTGTCTATATTTTTGGAATCTTTCCTCAACTTATGGTAAGGGGGAATGTATGATGAAGTTGCTTTTAATTTTGTTTCTATCCAGCCAGAGTGCTGATAGCATTTATCTTAGCTATGATAATTTAATTGAAGTTGCAGAAAAATACTCACCTGCCTTAAAGGAGATTAAATTCAATTTAGGAGCCTCAAGAACAGGTATAGCAGGCGATATTGCACGTTTCCTTGGAAGTGGAGAGTTTACCATCTCTAAGACTGACATCACCTACCAAAATCCTCCTCAGGAAATTACACCCCTGTATTCTTCTTATCTGACTCTCAGCACGAACTTACTGTCCACGAGTAACTTATTTAATACTATAAACTCCTATTTTGGGTTCAAGAGCGATGAGGTGAACTGCCAGAACCTTAGGGAACAATTTATTTTGAATCTTAAGACGCAGTATTTGAATACAATAAAGCTTAAAAAGACGCTGGAGGCTTATTCTAAAGCTGTAGAACGAAGTAAAATTTACTACGATCTTGTTAATGAAAGGTATAAGATGGGGATGGTTTCTAAAGTAGATTTACTTACTGCAGAAATTGAACTCAAGAATGCTGAGATCAACTTTCTGAACTCAAGAAATGCATATCTTAAAAGCCTCGAGCAGATCAAGTCTCTTTTAGGAATTACAGCAAGTAATGCTATAGAACTCGTGGATTATATACCAAAAATTGATAGTATAGTCCCAGCCAATCCGGAAGAGCTGGTCAACACTGCAATGAAACATAATGCTACATTGATAGGCTCCAAAAATTTAATGAATACTGCGAGGACTAATTTAATTTACACTATTAGTTCATTCGTACCACAGGTATCTTTTGGTAAAACCTGGTATTATCAAGGCTCTGATATTCCCGAAGCATTATCTAACTACGGAGAAACGGAAAATTGGACCATTAAGGCATATATTAATATTTTAAATTACCCTTTTTCTGTTGTTCAACAAGCTCAAGTTGAACGGTCTCTTTCTTATAGCTATAAAAAATCCGTTTTTGATGTAGCAGCAAAGGTTAGGAGTGCCTATGACGACTTGCAATACTATTTCAATACGCTTGATCTTGCGGAGCTGCGTTTTGAACAAGCTAAATCGGCGTACGAACTTGCCAGTGCTCAGTATAAGGAAGGTTTGGTATCTATATTGCAACTTATGGATACTGAAGCAAGCTTGTTACAGAGCGAAGTAGGGCTTATTGATGCTATGTACAACTATACAATAGCTAAAGAAACCTTAAACTTTTTAGTTGGAACGGAGGTATTTAGATGAAAGGTAAAAGAATAGCCATCATAGTTATTGTTGTGATAATTTTAGCAGTTATCATTGGACTTAATGTAAAGAATTCTGGTAGAAATGTGCCTACTGTCCAAGTTGAAGTCGTTTCAGTGGGTCCAATACGAGAAATCGTGAGGGCGGATGGTGAAATTAAAGCGGAGAAGCAGGTAGATATCGGTTCTGATATAATGGGCAGAATTGAGAAGATTTATGTCGAGCTCGGTGATTATGTAAATAAAGGTGATACCCTTTGCCTTATAGACAGGCAATCTTATGAAGTAAAAGTGAAAAGTCTTGAAATTACATTAGATAATCTCAAAACGCAACTCGAAAAGGTTAAGAAGGACTATGAAAGGATGCAGAACCTTTTTGAAAAAGAGCTTGTTGCTGAGGCAGATCTTGAAAATGCGCGCATACAGTACGAAAGCCTTAAGGCCCAGTATGAATCTACATTTTACTCTCTACAGGATGCTCAGTATTCCCTTAACAAAACTGTCATACTTGCTCCTATTTCAGGAAAAGTCATCAGTATTAACAAGGAAGTTGGTGAGATTGTTGTAATGGGCACAGTAAACACCTCGGCAACAGTTATTATGACAATTGCTGAACTTTCAAAAATGAAAGTTGATGCATATGTGGATGAATCTGAGGTCGTAAGGGTGAAGGATGGGTATCCCGCAGAGGTAAGTGTAACTGCCTATAACAACAAGACATTTAAAGGGGTAGTTAAGGCGCTTTCTGCTGCACCTTATCAGTCAACATCAACAACTTCAAGCTCTTTCACGACTGGAATAACCTATCCTGTTGAAATTAGTATTGTGGATTCTGGGGTGTTATACCCAGGAATGACTGCAACATGTGAAATCATTGTGGCTAGTAAAGATTCCGTTGTGAAGGTTCCTATTCAAGCTTTAGGAAAAGATAGCAAGTCTGGTGAAGATTATCTGTTTGTCATAACTGGCGGGCAGGCGATAAAACAGCCAGTTAAAGTGGGTTTAATTGCTACAAACGAGGCAGAAATTATGGAAGGTGTATCTAAAGGAGATACGGTTGCAGTAGCCCCCTATACTACTCTTAGAACACTAAAAGATGGCCAGAAAGTAAAAGTTGAGGTGAGGAAAAAGGGATCTATGGCCACAACAAAAGGCAAATCGCAAAAAGGTTAATCAATGTATGGCTACCCTCATAGAATTACAAGATATTAAAAAAACATATTTTCTTGATTCGGTACCAGTAGAAGTTTTACGCGGAGTATCTTTAAGTGTTGATAAGGGAAGCTATATCTCTATTATGGGACCGTCAGGGTCGGGGAAGTCAACCTTGATGCACATCATAGGATGTCTTGATACCCCTACTTCTGGGTTATATAACCTGGAAGGTGCTCCTGTGCATACACTTGATGAAGAGAAACTTGCAGAAATCAGAAAACGAGAGATTGGATTCGTATTTCAGAATTTTAATCTGCTTCCACGTATTAGTGTCTTAGAAAATGTCGAATTACCAATGATATATATGAAGATTCCTCAAAAAGAACGAAGGGAAAGAGCAAAGGAACTTCTAGAAAGGGTTGGTATGGTTCACAGGTTACACCATAGGCCAACAGAAATCTCCGGCGGAGAAAGACAGAGAGTCGCAATTGCTAGGGCTCTTGCCAATGATCCAAACATAATACTTGCTGATGAACCAACAGGAAATCTTGATTCTGTATCTGCAAGCGAGATTCTAAACATCTTTGAAGGACTTCATAGGGAAGGGCGCACAATAATAATTGTGACCCATGACCATGAAGTGGCAAAAAGAGCCGAAAAAATTATTAGAATTAAAGATGGCTTAATAGAAGATTAGTTTAAGGACTTTTAGTTTCTAAAAATGAAGATTCACTATTTCATTTTTTATTCTCAGTTCTCTGCTGCTCAAATAAGTATCTTTTGATCTTCATTGACGTATTCTTAGGGAATTCCTCTTCTCTAATGGTAAATCTTCTTACTCTTTTATATTCTGCAAGACTATCACATTGCATCTCAATCTCTCGGTCTATTAGCTTGTATATATCTTCAAAAGTCGGATTTTCGATGCCCCTTTCTCTAAAATATTCATACACGGCTTCGAACTTTGGATAAACAATTGCATGGACTTCTTCATGTTTCTTTTTAGAATCATAAGCTCCTATTACAAGTACTTCTTCAATGTAAGGCGATCTTAAAAGCACAGTCTCAACTTCTTCAGGATAAACGTTCTTTCCGCCGGCTGTAACAATAACACTCTTTTTACGCCCTGTGATGTACACGTATCCATCCTTGTCTAAATAACCCATGTCCCCCGTCAAAAACCAGCCATCATCAGTAAAAACAGATCGAGTAGCTTCCTCGTTCTTATAGTACCCAACCATAACCATAGGCCCCTTTACAGATATCTCACCTATACCTTCCGAGTTTGGTTCGTGTACCCTTATCTCAGCATAAGGGACAGGAAGCCCTGCACTTTCATTTCTTGGACAGCAAAGGGGATTTAGAGCTATTACAGGAGAGGTTTCGGAAAGGCCATACCCCTGAAGAATTGGAAAGCCCATCTCTTCAAGCGCTTTTGAAACCCATCTGGGAAGAGCAGCCCCTCCAGATACTAAGTAGTGGAGATGATCCATCCCGAGTTGAGTCCTTATACTTTTGAACAGAACTTTCGCTGCTCTACCCTTTAGAAAGGAATCCAGTCCCTTTGAAACGCCTTTCAAACCAGTAAAGACCGTTTTCAAAAGTATACCTGATTTTTCAACATTAGTTAGAATACCTTCAACTATCTTTTCAAGTAGCAACGGGACCACGAGCATTATCGTAGGCCTAACGTATTGCATCTCTTCTATCATTATCTTCGATTTTAATGAGCTTGCATAAGCGATAGATGCGCCGCCGGCAATGGGCACAATCATTCCACACGTCTGCTCGTAAATATGATGGAGGGGTAAAACCGAGAAAAAGATATCACCAGGGCCGTAGTGCAAAGTCTGGTATAGTGAATCTACATCCGACATAATATTCTTATGTGAAAGGACCACACCTTTAGAAACTCCAGTTGTTCCGGAAGTATACAAAATCACAGCGTAATCGTCAAGGGAAACTTTTGCACTCGACATCCCCGTCTTCACTTCCTTAAAAATATCTTCATAACAAGGTAGAGCGAAGTTATTGGGTTCCATGCTTATAATGTGCTTTAGCGTTTGGACTTCCTTTTTAATTTCTAAAAGATCTTCAAGAAACGCATTCTGGGCAATAATCGTGGTAGCTTCAGAATCTTCTAAAATAAACTTGATTTCTGGTATTTTTAGCCTTGCATCGACTGGGACTACAGTTACACCAAGCCATTGATATGCAAAATAACCAACCACCCAATAAGGTGAATTTTCGCCAATAACGGCTGCTTTATCGCCCTTTTTTAAACCAACTTCGTCTCTCAAGTATTTCGCTAACCTTTTTATGTGATTGTACATATCCTCATATGTAAAAGTGACCCATTCCTCTTTCTCCCTCATCATCAATGCCATTTGATCCTTGTATAAAGTACATGACCTTTCTAACATTTCTGGAATTGTAAACCATCCTATTCCTGGCCTAACAGTGGGAAATTGCATAAATATTCCTCCTTTTAGTACCTCGAAATTTTAAATGTTACAGTACAGAATGTCAAATTTTCTTACTCTTCTTGTAAAATCTCTTTACGCCTCTTCTCAAACTCCTCATTCGCTACAGCGAAATCCTCCTTTCTTCCAAGATCAAGCCAGAACCCATCATGTCTATATACACTAATCTCAAGCTTATCTTTCAATAAATCATCTACAAGATCGGGAAGGTCATATTTTCTATTTGCCTCAATCCTTCTAAGGATGTAGGGGTTAAATACGTAAACGCCCATTGAGACATAGTAATCTATCACAGGTTTTTCTGCATAGTCCTTAAGTTTTTCACCATCGAATGTAACCACACCAAAATCCACATTAACTGACCTTTTTATGATCCCAATGGTTAGGGGGCTACCTTGAACAAGATGAAATCTATATATTTTTGAAAAATCGAGGTCGGTAAGGGTATCTCCATTTATCACAAGGAATGACTCATCCAACTTATCTCTCAAAAGCTTTAAGGGTCCCACTGTCCCTAATTCCCGATCCTCAACAGAATATTCAATCTTTGCTCCCCACTTTGTTCCATCATTAAAATATGATTTTATTAGTCCAGCCAAGTGCCCGCATGCCACATAAATTTCCTTGAAGCCACATCTTACAAGTTTTGAAACAATTATCTCCATGATAGGCATATCACCAACAGGCATTAAAGGTTTTGGAATGACAGTGGAATAAGGCTCAAGCCGCTTGCCCTTCCCACCCGCAAGAATCACCGCTTTCATTAAAGTCTCCATTCAAATGGATCGATATCTTTAAATAACCGATCTTTGTCTTCCACAGAATATAAAAAGTTAAGGTCTTCCTCAGATGGGTGACCCTCGTTCCTTATTACTTTCAACATGTCAAGCAGTCTTTTACAATGCTCATAATGTGTGGTGACCCGACGTTCTGCATAATCCCTTGCACTCCAGGTAGTTATAAGGAACTGCCAATCGGAAGATTGTAACAGGAGTAGTTCTCTACCCAGTTGTCTTAGCACCCTTAAATAGAGTGAGTCCCCTTTAGACCCATCGTCCAGCGCTTCCTCAAAAAATCTATGCTCAATTTCGTATATCTTCTCCCATGTCCAACTGGTCCAATTATTTAGCCAGACCCAGTGGAAACCACCCTCTCCCCATGACCCTTCGGGTAAATTAACCGCTGTTTCAGGTGGAAACATCGAATTATATTCAGAAAGGGTGACAGGATATACCTCTCCAGTTTTTGCCAGGTTTTCAAAAAGCAGTTCTATCCAATCGATTCCTTCAAACCACCAGTGTCCATACAGTTCTGTATCAAATGGTGCTACAATTATAGGATTTTCAAGTTCGGAATCTGAGACAATCCCTTTTAGAATATCAGTGAAATGAGCTGCATGAGATCGCAAAGCCGCCTCTGCCCATTCCCTCTTGTACTCATCTTTGCTTCCCAAGTCCACATTCCTTCCAGTAATTCTCCAATACCGCAGTCCTCCTGGGAAGTGTTTCTTATGAAACTCTAAATATGCAAAATCGCCAGGATAGCCGGCATCCCTTGACCATACCTGCAGAGCAGTTCTGGGGTCCCGGGCAAAAACAGCTGCACCACTAATTTTTCCTGGTGAAACTGCATAGTAGTTGTGTAGGGTGTCTTTTTTCTCGACTTCGGTAGGTTTGTATGCTAACGACTGTACCTCCCACAACGCTTTTAATGCATCGAAGAGACCTATGTAAGTGCCAACAGCCTTTCCGCCTTCTATTAAATGATGATCTACTAAGAAATAAGAAATGCCTGCCCTATTATAAATTTCCTCAAGCCCCATCCTTACATATGGATTATAATTGCCAACCGGTGCTTTCCACTTATAAGAAAATCTATATGCCAGCTCGGGGGGCCAAATACCTGCTGGACTCATTCCTATGTTGGTAACAAAAGCCCTTTTACCTTCAAGTACTTGAGCATAACAAGATCGGTCATCTAGAAGTAATGGTAGATAACCATGCGTTGCCCCAGATGTTATAATCTCAATTAAACCATCTTTATAAAATTTTGCAAATTGTCCAACTATATCCCGATTTATCGACTCAAAGTAGTCTCCAACATTTTCAAAAAAACGTTGCCAGAAAATTGATATACGAGCCCTTTCTAAATACCCAGTTTTTCTGAAATATAGTTCATCATCTTTTGCAGAATCAATCTTTTGTTCAATATAACCAGCTAATCCCTCCTTAAATCTTTCATCTTTAAGTTGCTCTTGTAAAACAGGCGTAAGACCCAGAGTAATAGAAGCCCTTATTCCTTTAGAGGTTAAGCGGTTTAGTGCTGACAAGAGCGGAAGATAGCTTTCTGAAGCTGCCTCATATAGCCACTCAGCACCGTGAGGCCATATACCGTGCCCCAAAACGTAGGGCAGGTGGGAATGCAGAACGAGCGCAAAGTAACCTTTTTTTGCCATATATGCTCCTTAAAAAGTGATTTCCGCCTCTCTTAAATAGATTACAGATTCTTCTGGCGGAGTTGGATTTATATAAAGCCCTGATCCCCACTCAAAGCCAGCTATCTTTGTAATTCGCGGAATTAGTTCGATATGCCAGTGGTAATCGTACTCGATAGTACTCCAATAATCTGCTCTTCCCGGTCGTGTGTGCGGACTTGGCGCAGTGTGTAAAACCATGTTAAAAGGTGGGTCATTTAAAACCACTTTAATCCTAAGAAGCATCTCTTTAAGTACACTAGCAAGTATACCCAATTCCTGATCATCTAATAGTGCAAAATCGTGCAGGTGTCTCTTAGGTATTAGCCATGTTTCAAAGGGGAAAGATGCCGCAAACGGTTCCCATACAAGGTATCCGTCCCTTTCAAGAACGACTCTTGAGCCAAACTGCAATTCCTGATTTATAATATCACAAAGAAGGCAGCGTTCTTTAGCAAGATAATGATCTTTTGAAGATCTAAGTTCTGTAACTACAACTGTCGGAATCATAGGAGTTGCAATGAGCTGCGAGTGAGGATGTGAGAGGGAAGCCCCTGCCTCCCTTCCATAATTTTTGAACACGAGAGTATATCTAATTCTAAGATCTTTTCGTAAATCTCTGAGCCTTTCTCTATAGGCAATTAATACCTTCTGGATTTGTTCTATACTTAAATCAGCGAGACTTTTATCATGTTCAGGTGTCTCGATGATCACTTCGTGAGCCCCTATGCCACTTATTTTATCAAAGAGGCCTGTTGCTTCGCGCCTTAGTTCGCCCTCTATCCTCAAAGCAGGAAACTTGTTGGAAACTACTCTTACATCCCATCCTGGGGTGTTTGGCTGTCTATCCTTTGGACCTATTACAAAGATTTCTGGTGGGGTTGTGTGTTCATGACCATAGCAAAATGGGCATACTCCAGATTTTATTTCCTCTTTGGCAACAACATAGTCAGAAGGTCTTCTCCCTCGTTCTGTTGAAATTACAGTCCATCGGACCCTAAACACGTCGTATCTCAGTTCAGGCATTACTTTTTCCTCCTTTGAATGTTATTGTTACCTTATCTTTAAATGACTCTTTTTCTACCCTCTTCATAAATAAAATACAGCTCCCCTGGTACACTAAATCAAATCCCCCTTCAGATTGTGATATAGTAAGAACAGGATAAATGTATATATTCTCACTCTCCTCGCACTCTATGAGGACTGAGCATTTTAGGACATCATCGACTATTTCGATAGACTTTGAATCCTCCATGTAAAAGTCAGACTCCATAATCGAATAGAGATTCCCATTTGAACTAACTTTAGGGGACTCTAATTTTAAGTTTAACTCAAGGGCAACAATATGATCGAGAGGTTCTTCTCCACGACATCTCCGAAGAATCTCAATGGAATCATTCAGGAGGATGACAGATTTTTGAAGGCGAACGCTTAATGGATGCTCTCCCTGAAGGACACCTGTGCGATACATCTTAATCCCATTTTCTATCCGTCTAAATGCAAAGCAACCTTGAACGAAGTCACCCATCTCATTGTATCTACCGTACCTTAGCTCATCCGGTTTCACATATATAGGAAGGAAATGGTCTATTAGTGAATATCTTAAGTACTTATCGTATACCATCTCCTTTGCGCTTTTTTCGTCAATATATTTCTTAAATTCGTGTATTGAAGCCACTCCCTCCTGTGGAGCATCACCAACCGTAATACCGCGGTGATAATGCTCGAATCTCCTAGCAAGTGTATCTTGAAAATTATATCTAAAACCAAAATGGGAAATTTCGTAAATAGTTCCACCTTTGTGAGGTGCTACTGAAACTCTCAATTTTTTATTTCGAAGAGAAACTTCTTCCTTGCCGTCTTTATTAAAGTCATCAATCATATATGTTGGTGTTTTTATTTTGGCATCTACACCAATGAGGTTTTCATATATTTCCTTTCGAAGGTGTGGCAGGTAAAGTCCTCCGAAGACCCCATGCCAGTAAGCATCATTACATTGTGCTTTGTACAGAGAGTCTTTCATTTTTTCGGACCTTTTATCTTTTAAGAGATTGGATATAAAGAGCATTTTTTTATGCAAATTATTAGATTCTTCGTATTTTACAAGGAAATTTCGCCATATACCCCCACGGACAAACCTTCGGTACCTGTCAAATAAGCCCTTGTCTTTCAATATGTTCATAAAATCGATAAACTCCAAGGCTCCCTCCGCCGGGAGAGACCACTCTCCCATTTCAAAATAGGACGCAGTAGGTAGATAAATCCTTCCAAAAGGCGGGAACTTTTGCATGGCTTCAGTGTATGTCAAAGTTTTAATTTCGTCGCTTTTTATGATTCCTTCCACAAATTTTTGAAGCCACTTTTTTTCATAAACCCATTCGTAAGTGCCTGGCCAGGCACCGAATTTTTCGCCATCATCAAAAATTATGGCCAAATCCCCCGGAATATTTTTTATGTAGTCTATGCTCTGGCTAACTTCTCTAAACGGTACAAGGTATCTCAAGGTTTCATCAATGGGGAAAATGGCTAAGGTATTACCTTCAGATTCGGTTAAATAGTAACCGTAGAGTTCTTCTTTCCTTTTGCCAGCAGAAAGGAAGTGAAAATCATCTACCATAACATACTTAACCCCGCTTTCTACGAGGGCTGGAACAATTTCAGATTCCCACACTCGCTCGGTAAGCCAGAGACCCTGAGGGGTTATACCAAACCTGTCCTTTATGTACTTCATAGCCATGTTAATCTGGCCCACTCTATCTCTGTGAGGAATAGAAGCGAGAACAGGCTCATAGAATCCGCTGATTACAAGTTCTACCTGTCCTCTTGCCACCATTTCTCTTATTAATTCAATTAATTCCGGGTGCTCGCTCTCAAAGAAAAGCCAAAGGGGGCCTGTGGTATGTAAGGAGAATTTGAAATCTGGGTAATTGTATAAAACATCTATAAAAGGCTTATAACTCACATTAAAAACATGTTCGAAAACATGTTTGAAATTGCCGATAGGCTGATGATTATGAACACCAAAAAGGAGTTGCTTCATTTTCACCTCCTACCACAGAACATCCAAATCCTCTTGCTTGAGTCTTTTAATTTTAAAGTAACCAATGCGTGGATACCCTTCTTCAATCCCCTCCCCCCTTGCTATTAAACGAAATTTGTACTCCGATGATTCTCCAAGTAGTTCAACAGGAATCGAGACCTCAAGGACTTTTTTAAAAGCAAACTCTACTCTACTATCTGTACGATTACTATTTTTCAGATCTATTTCTAAATGAATACCTGTATGAAAGTCTATAGATATATGCTCTAAACTCCTACCCGAACTGGGCCGGAACATTAAAAACAACCTCTGTTCATTAAACCCGAAATAGATTCTCTCCAAGAAAAAACTTCGGCTTTTCATTTGCCCTATAGATACAGTATCGACGATAAACGCCCCGCTGCCGAGGTACTCGTAGAAGCTCTCAATAACCCCGTCAATTTTTGGATTTATAAATGAAACAGTCTCTACATCTGGTTTCACACTTTGCATCTCTTTTTTAATAGGCTCATCAACAAACGGTGGTACCTCTTTACCTGCGTATTCCAATGCCTTTCTGAGGTGCATCCTAAATATTTCATCAAATTCCTTATAGTAGATTGTGAAGTTATCGTCACCAAACCACCAGAACCAATCTGAGCCTTCTGCACACATTAACTCTTCTTGTGCTAAAGGATTTTCAGTTCCCTTTACCATACTTTTGACACTTGACAAGTATTTCCATGCGCGGTTTTTTTCTTCATGCCCCACCCATGTCGTAAAATCGCCCCTTATCCACGATCCTGGGTGAAGCGAGTAAAGAATATCGGCTTTTTCTTCTGCAAGGTCTGAAAAAGTTGAAGTTTCAATTGCCGTACTTTTGTTCAAAAGCTCATACAGAGTTCTAAGGAATTTAAGACCGCCGTTTGCATAATAGTCCCATGGATTTTCTCCATCGAGGATTATAGGAGCAATCTTCAGCCCTTTATTAGAATAATTCTTAAGAATTTCATAGAACTCCCGAGCTGATTCTTCTTCGTCCCTTTGAGTGTACACGAATCCTATACGATCTGAGAGTTCCCTATCGCGAAAGAAGATCCTCAATCCGCTGATTTCGTAAGGTTTATATATTACATCTCGGGAATCGGTTTTCAGAGATTTCAGTAAAATTTGCTCATCGCTGGCAATCCACTCAACCCCATTTTCTTTATAGATCCCAATTGTGTCCATCGAAACTGAACCTTCCGCAGGCCACATACCCTTAATGCTTATCCCGAAGCGGTTTTTCATATAACGCATGGCTTTAGAAACGTGACTTCTTGCATTATCAATCTCTGCGAAATGAAAATCGGGTTTTCTTGTATATGGGTTTGAAATCTCAGCATTCGCGGAATTTACAAGGATTGGAAGAATTGGGTGATAATAAGGCGTAGTGGAAATTTCAACCCTGTTTTCCTCGCATAACGATAAGTATAAATCGACAGTCTTTTTCATAAGGCTCGGTACCTCTCTAAAAAGTACATTCTTATCTTCCTCAGAATATTTTTCCTTTTTATCGGCGAGCTCTCTTAATACCTCATTTTCTTCAACTAAGATGGGGCTTATGGCGCTGAACATCCAGTAAAACTGTAAGTCTCTCACATCGCCTACATTGAAATACCTGAAATTAGATTCAATTTCATTTGCTTCCCCACGTTTTCTATTGAGATAGTAGAAACGCGCATACGGCCTAATTCTCGTCTTCTCGCTGACGTTGAAAAAGTGGAAAAGAATAAACTTTATCTCATCTTCGGTAAGGGAATCAGCGGGCTTTTGTGCAAGTAATGAGAATTTGCATTCTGCCCTACCTTCGGCATAATCTAAAAACTGCTCTAAAAGCACGGGCACGAGGTTAAAGGTCACTTTGACGCGATCATACTTCGAAACCATATAGGGCATTTCAAAATATTCTCTCATCCCGTGTTGCAGAACCCAAGGAAGGTAATAAACTCTCTTTCCATTTATATTTACAAAGTATGCTGGTTGATGCATGTGCCAGAGAAATAGAACCCTCATTCTTCTTTTGCCTCATTAATCACTTTCTTGTACTGTCTTAACATAGATTCCAATTCTTTAGGGTTTTCTGCTTCAGCATAAATGCTTATTGCAGAAGTATACTCTTCTGGTCTTAAAAGAATCCACCCACTATCCCTGGTGATTTTTATTCCATCTACAAAGGAAGTATCCTCACCTTTCACAGTTTCAGCGATTGCTCTCATAACCGCCCCCTTCTTTTCAAGTGGACATGGAATAGTTTCATGATAAATATTGAAATCAGGTATTTCTCTTGAGAGCGAGTCTATCTTTAAATCATTTGCACATATGATTTCAAGAATTTTACCAAATGCAAACATTGGATCTGCAATACATTGGAGATCAGGAAAAATTAGATGGCCTTCACCGGTCCCTGCAAATATTACCCCATATTTACTAGATTCGATCTCGCTTAGCCTTAGCGATGATTGTATAAGTTTAACCGTAAGGCCATTCTTCTCACACATTTTTATAATTTTATCGGGCAAAAAAGGTGGAACCACAATTGTACCCTTAATTCCTACACTTGTAAGGAGAAATATTGTAAAAATCAAAAGATTCAATCCCTCCCATACCCTTCCAGTTGAGTCGATTAGGGCGATAGTTTCCTCACCGGGGAAGAAGTAAGCTCCAATATCATAATTAAGATTTTTAATGAGATTTGCCACCCTTGTTATAGACTCCTGCATTTCATTTTTATTCTTTGGTTTTCTGCCAACGTCAACGTGGGCATTCAAACTAATGTACTCCCCAAGGAAGTCATTAACAATATAGGGGTAGTAATCGGCTATCACCCCGTGAGCGAAATCCATAACTACCTTTAATGGCGTTTGCTTAATAATATCCGTGTTTAGTGCTTTGAGGTACGATTCCCTGTAAAATTCAAATATCCTATTTTCTATAACAATCTGACCAGCTTCAGAGTAGTGGGCTCTACGAAAGTCTTCCCGGTAGAACATCCTTTCGATCGATTTTGCAAAATCTGGAGAAATTTGATATGCATCGGCATCAAAAAATAGGATCTCCGTTGAAGGCAAATCATCGGGAGCTTGCCTGAAATAGACTCCAGCTATTTCTCCAAAAGTACTTAACTTGAATCTAAGAATTGGCAGGGGAATCATCTGCGCATCCCTTATATTAACACCACTGGCCCCGAGCCCACCTGTAAATGCTCTTCTAAGGTTTCTTGCCGATGGACTTGGATCTCTTCCCAGTATTACCCATGAATTCCTTTGTAAAAGTGAACCAAAAGCGGATCCGAGTTTCGCACACATCTCCGGGGTTAACTCAACATTAGTAAGACCTATGATTTTGGAACCTTGAAAGAGTGACCTCTTCCATTTTTCACCCCAGACTAAATTTGAAAGCACCACTGCCGAATCTTCGACTACTTTCCTTGGCCATATCTTAACATTTTCTCTCACTACGGCGTCTCTTCCAATAATACACTCATCTGCTATGACAGCTCCAGGCTCGACGTGTGCATTTTCCATAATCTGCACACCATTCATCAGAACTGCACCACGAATTTTAGCACCTTTTTTGATGTAGACATTATCCCAGATAATGGAGTCCACAATCTCAACCTCAGTCTCGATTACACAATTATTTCCAATGCAACTCCTATAAATCTTACAGGAATCATCTATGACGCTATTCTTCCCAATTATCACTGTTCCTTTAAAATCAACATCACTACCGATTTTCGCATCTTCCCCAATCCTTACATCCCTTCCTACGAGATCCAATTTTGTACCATCAATGTAAATATTTACTTTCCCATCGAGAACATCATAATGGGCAAACCTATAGGCATCTGGATCACCTATATCACGCCAGTAGCCTCTCCCAACATACCCGTATAAAGGTTTACCATCAGAAAGAAGCTTGGGGAAGAGGTCCTTAGAAAAGTCATAAGACCTGCCCTTAGGGATGTAATCAAAAACCTCTTTTTCTAAAAGATAAATACCTGTATTAATAGTATCTGAAAACACTTCACCCCAAGTGGGTTTTTCAAGGAATTTTACAATTCTTGAATTCTCGTTGCATATCACGATGCCAAATTGAAGGGGATCAGTGACCCTTGTAAGGCCAATTGTAGCCAATGCATTCTTCGTTTCATGGAAGCTTAGCATAGATTTCAAATCGTAATCAGTTAAAAGATCCCCACTAATTACAAGAACCCTTTCATTTTCATCAAGATACTCCTCAGCAATCTTACAGGCACCTGCAGTCCCATAATCTTCAGAAGGTACTACATACGTAATTTTTACCCCAAAATCAGTACCGTCCCCAAAGTAGTTTTTTATAATTTCTGGTTGAAAGTAGAGCAACATTATTATATCTTCGAATCCATTTTTCCTGAGGTGCACAATAATACGCTCAAGGATAGGCCTATTGAGTAGAGGTAAAATAGGCTTAGGAATGCTCATAGTTAAAGGCCTGATTCGTGTACCGAATCCTCCTGCCATTATGATACATTTCATTTTAACTCTCCTTCGAACTTGTAATATTAAAATCAAACCAAATAGAAATCAAGTTACTGCTGCCACTGAATGTTATTTACTTATGGAGGGCACTTGGCGCATAGAGACCTGAAGAGCCTGGAGCGTAAATAGCGCTCCCCTCTATCTGGCAATAGAGCCACAATTACCCCTCTATTCATATTTTTTGCAAGACGAAGCGCCCTGCCACAACTGCCCCACTTGACATGCCAACCAGCAGTCCTTCCTCCGTTGCCAGTAGCCTGGTTATTGTAAAAGGTTCTGCATCTTCCACAGTAATTTTTTCGTCTAAGGCTCCGGGATTATAGATTTTTGAGGGTATAGATTCTCCCATGTTCTTCAGTCCCTGAATTGTACGTCTCTTCTTGAGTTCAACGCCGACTACTTTTACTTCTTGTTTTTTCTCATTAAGATATTTGCCGACTCTCATCAAAGTCCCTCCACCATCTCAGCAACAAAAGCGTCTATCTCACCATCGGTTTGCGAAAAGATTTCCGGTCCTGTGGCTTTGCAACGAGAAACGACATTATTTTCATCATCAAACTGATTCGGCAGGTAATATCTATCCGGTTCCTCTTCTATAATCTCGAGCGCCTCTCTTATAGCCCCATTTTTGCCTTCTTCACCGGGTATTAGAACCACCTCAGCTCCAAAAACTTCCGTAATTTGTCGCCTCTCAGGTGTAACAGAAGCTGGTATAACCAGTTTAAGTTTATATCCTTTTATCGCCCCGACCATGGCTAAAGCTATGCCCATATTTCCCGAGGTCGCTCAAGAATTATTTTGTTTCTGATCAGCGCATCCGATGCTTTGACCTGCTTTATTACGTAGTAAGCAGGTCTGTCCTTGACAGAGCCACCTGGGTTAAGCCCTTCTAGTTTGCCATAAACTTTCACTTTAGGGTTTCGACTTAAATGAGTTAATTCCTCCAATAGTGTATTACCGATTGCCTCCAGCAGGTTATGATTTCTCATCCATATCTCTATATTTGCTGATAAAATCTCTTACTTTGGTAAAACCAGTCCCACGTCATCCGTTGCCAAACGGAACTTTATCATCTTCACTTAATTAAAAATCAGAGCAATACATATTCAGAAATCAACGAAAAACAACCATTTTAAAGAAAAATTAAAAAGCTTTCCCCACATCTTTACTGTATGAAATTAAATCACCGGTACTTCTCACTGAGAGTCGACTTGATAGAAATAAAACTAAGCCAGCACATTATTTGTTCTTCCCGATAAGCTTCTTGATTTCGTTCTTCAGTTCTGTAGGGTCTCCCGACTTAACTACATAGGCATCAGCAAACCATGCCGTATATTCATCTTGATAAGAACTATATGCAGTAAACAAAATTACAGGAATGTTCTTCTTCTTTTTCTCCTTTTCAAGAGTTTCCAATACTTCGAGTCCAGATTTTCCTCTCATTTTTATATCGAGGATCATAAGATCTATTTTTTCTGAAGAAACTTTGAAAAGAGCATCTTCTGCACTCTCTGCGGTAATGACGTTATACCCTTCCCTCCGCAACATCTCTCCATAGACAGCCCTTACATCGGGCTCATCGTCCACGAGAAGGATTGTGTAACCTTCCATACAATTCCTCCTTAACTAACCTTTAATTACTGCAATTGGTACCATTCTCGCTACTTTTGTGGAGATACCAGCGTTATGAACTACATCGACAACTATATCTACATCTTTGTACGCATCTGGTACCTCCTCACTAAGGGTTTCAAGGGAGTGCACCTTAACAAGTATTCCCTTTTTTTTAAGTTCATCAACTATATTTCTGCCCTTAGTCCGCCTTACGGCTTCGCTCCTTGAGAGGACGCGCCCTGCACCGTGAGCTGTCGATCCAAAAGTTTCCTCCATAGCTTTCTGAGTACCGAGGAGAATATAAGACGCTGTTCCCATATCACCCGGAATTAAAACTGGTTGTCCTATTTCATGATACAACTGAGGAGTTTGAGGGTGCCCTTTAGGAAACGCTCTTGTTGCGCCTTTACGGTGTACTACTACTTTCTTAAGTTTTCCGTTAACCATATGATCCTCTATCTTGGCAATATTATGAGCAACGTCATATATAATTTGCATACCAAGTCTCTCAGCACTTTCACCAATGGCTTTCTCAAAGGATTCCCTAATCCAATGCGTTATAAATTGCCTATTAGCCCAAGCAAAGTTTGCTGCACATACCATCGCTCCAAAATATGCCTGTCCCTCGGGAGATTTAAACGGCACAGACGCTAACTGCCTATCGGGAACGTTAATTCCGTATTTACCCATAGCATTCTGTAGCTGCCTCACATAATCGTCACATACCTGATGGCCAAGCCCTCTTGAACCAGTGTGAACCATCACTGTAACAGTGTCTTCTTCGATTCCAATAGCCTTGGCAGCTTCCCGGTCAAAAACCCTTTCAACCACTTGTATTTCCATGAAATGGTTCCCTGCGCCCAGGGAACCGAGCTGCGGAAGTCCCCTTTGAATAGCCCTACTGGATACCTTTGATGGATCGGCGCCCTTCATCGATCCACCTTCTTCAATACGTTCTAAATCCTCCTTCCATCCGAATCCTTTTTCTACAACCCACCGCGCGCCGAGAGCTAACACATCTTTCAGATCTCTTTCACCTACACGGTAAATGCCACCCTTTCCAACACCCGCTGGAATATTCAAAAACATCTCGTTAAGTATTTTTTCTAAGTGACGCTCAATATCTTTTCTTTTAAGGTTAGTCTTTAATATCCGCACACCGCAGTTAATATCATATCCCACGCCACCGGGCGAAATTACACCTTCTTCAATGCTAAATGCCGCAACGCCTCCTATGGGAAATCCATACCCCCAGTGTATATCAGGCATTGCGATGGAGTACTTTTCAATACCAGGAAGACAGGCGACGTTTGCGACCTGCTCAGGGGCATTATCCTTTTTAATAGACTCTAAAAGTTTTTCTGAAGCGTAGATTATACCCGGGACATTCATACATTTTTTATAATCCTTATTTATCATCCACCTAAAGTTGTCAACCTTTTCGAGCCTGCCTTCCCACATACTCACTTTCCTCTTTGATTGTAAACAGAGACTGCTTTGCCTAATATCCTAATGGCATCTCTTAGCTTGTCTTCTTCAAGTACATAAGCAATCCTGACTTCATCTACTCCTTTACCTGGTGTCAGATAAAAGGACTCTGCGGGTGCGACCATAACGGTTTTCCCGTTATGTTGAAAATCTTTTAAAAGCCAGACGGCAAAATCCTCAGCATTTTTTACAGGCAGTTTCACAACAGTATAGAAAGCACCTTCAGGTTTTCTTGCCTCTATATCCGGGAATTTTTTAAGTTCCTCGAAAACTACATTCCTTCTCCTCTCGTATTCACCAATCATATCGTCAATGAATTCATCTATATGCTTAAATCCATTGATAGCACCCCATTGCTCGATTGTGGGAGGGCAGAGCCTTGCTTGCCCCATCTTCATAAAAGCACTCAGCGCTTCTGTATTTTTAGTGACAATGAATCCAATTCTCGCACCACAGGCACTGAACCTTTTAGAAATAGAATCAAGTACTATGAGACGATCGTGTATATCCTTAAATCGGAGAAGGGTTGACGGTTTTCTACCATCAAAGGCAAACTCACGATAAACTTCATCCACGAGAAGATACAAATCGAACTCTCTAACAACACTTATAACTTCTTCAAATTCATTATCTTCATAAATAGTTCCCGTAGGGTTGTTGGGTGAACAAAGTAAAATAGCTTTTGTTTTTGGTGTGATGAGGGATTTTATTACTTCTCGGTTAGGAAGGTGAAAGCCATCCTCTACGGATGTAGGTATAGGACGCAAAGTAATTCCCACTTGTTGTGCGAAACCTTGATAATTTGTGTAAAAAGGCTCCGGAACCAGGACTTCATCACCAAAATCGCCCACCAAGATAAAGGCAAAAAGAACAGCTTCTGACCCCCCTGTTGTAATAAAAACCTCTGAAGGGTCAACTTCTACGTCAAACTTCTTAAAATATTGTGCGATTTCTTCTCTTAGTTCAAGAAGTCCATCAGATGGACCATAGGGAAGAACCGTTTCATTAAAGCTCTTGATCCCGGCAAGGAGCTGTACAGGTGTTGGTACGTCGGGTTGTCCAATATTTAAATGATATACTGTGATACCTCTTCTCTTTGCTTGGACTGCAAATGGATAGAGTTTTCTAATAGGAGAAGCTTGCATTTCTTTGGCTCTTTTAGAAATTTTTGATATCAAATTTTCCTTCAGCATTTTTCCTCCTTATATTGTTATAAATTTAAGCCAAAAAGCGTGAAATGTAAAGCAAACGAGGGTTTTTAAATAATTCGTATATATAAGCACATCCAAATTTCACGATTCTCTCAGATTGACTTGTGTTTCTAAAAGCGCATGTATGTATAAAGATTTCCTCCTCTCACTCAGCCAATATGAAAATAAGGTTTAGGTTCCCCATATTACTCACGAATGTAATACTTAATGTTACTTATTAAGTAGGAACGTAAAGATATTTGACTTATTTTACTGTTGTACGGAGATTCACTTAAAAATTTCATTCTTAAGGTAATTTCGAATAACACAAGCATTATGACATGTTTCAACACAAATACCTAAGGGAAGCTCTTATTAATATTCTTAGTCAATCGTATTTTAACACTTCTAATTTCATAAATTGACTATATCTAACATAGGTTTTAAACTAAAGAAGAGGAGGAGATTTGTCATGATAGAGATAAGGACCCATGGAAGGGGAGGACAAGGCGCGGTAGTGGCATCTAAGATCCTTGCTGATGCTGCATTCAGAATTGGAAAATATGCTCAGTCTTTCCCCCAGTTCGGTGTAGAACGAAGGGGAGCTCCAGTGGTCGCATTTACACGAATTGCAGAAAGTAGCAATGAACTCCCTGTCAGATCAAATATCTACGAACCCGATCATATAATGGTTCTCGATCCAACCCTCCTTTCCTTACCTGATACCTTTTCAGGTCTAAAAGAAGGGGGCTGGGTAATTATTAATACTCCAAGTCCACCTGAAGCCCTTGACATCCCTACCAAATATAAAGTTGCAACTGTCGATGCATCTGAGATTGCAGTAAAGTATGGTTTGGGTTCAAAAGCACAACCTATCGTGAATACTGCAATACTGGGAGCTTTCGCAAAAATCCTCGAGCACGTTATTCCACTTGCTGCAATTATCGAATCTATACCCGAAGAAGTTCCCACAAAACCAGATGCAAACCAAAAGGCATGCGAAGAAGCTTATCATTTGACCCAAATCAGAATATAAGGAGGTTTCATGGATATTAAACCAATTATTGTAAACTCTCTCAATGATCTTCCAGAAGCCCCCGTTTCCCAAGGGGTTACCCTTGTAAAGAAAACGGGAACCTGGAAGAACGTGAGACCAGTTACAGTTAGTAGAAGTGCACCGTGTGAAAATGCATGTCCTTTAAGGATCAGAATTCCAGATTTTATTAATTTCCTTACTACTAATAGTGATGCAGAAAGTGCAGCCTTAGAGATAATTAAATGGAACCCCTTTCCAACTATTACTGGAAGGCTATGCCCTGCTAAATGTGAAGTAGGATGTAATAGAAACAAATATGATGATAAAATTTCAATTAAAGAACTTGAAAGATTCTTAGGTGATTTATACCTGGATAAAAAATCCATTGACATTAAAGAAAAAAAGCACGAAAGAGTTGCCATCCTCGGCGGTTCCGTATCGGGAATGGCAGCTTCTTACATACTGCTGAAAGAGGGTTTTGAGGTTCATCTATTCCTTAAAGGTAACGAGACCTTCGAGGATATAAGGGGAAAGGTCCCTGAAGAAATCTTAGGTAAAGAGCTAAAGATTTTGCAAAATGCAGGACTTCGCTTGAATGTGAATACTTCTGCCAAAATTTCAGAACTTCAAAAGGAATTTAAATATATCTTCGTGTCAAGTTCTTCATACCCGCAAATGGTTTCTATTGAAGATCCAAAAACAGGTAAAACAAACTTTGAAGGGGCCTTCTCTTCTAAAGAAGATCAAGATATTTCAAGAACAATTAAGAATGCCATCGGAGTGGCAATATACATCGCTTCTAAAGCGTCGGGTAAAGAATATAAAGATGAGGAAAAGCTTCCAAGAGTTGTTTCCTATAAAGAAATCATAGAAGACTACTTTAACCATGAAAATGCAGTTAAAGAAATAAATGAGCTCGAAGATGCAATTAAAGAAGCGTCAAGATGTTTCTCATGTGGTACGTGCAATTCATGTGGGAATTGTTATGTATTCTGTCCCGATTCTGCTGTGAAATGGGTAAACAATCTCCCTGAATTTGACTATGACTATTGTAAGGGCTGTGGTATATGTGTAACAGAATGCCCGAGGGGCATCCTTGAATTGATTCCCGAAAAATAGGGAGGGCTTTTATGTCTGTAAAGAAAGTTTTAACTGGAAATCACGCAGTTTCTTATGGTGCAATGGTTTCAAGGGTACAGGTAATTTCGGCGTACCCAATTACACCGCAAACCCAGGTAGTTGAATTACTCTCCGAGATGGTAGCCGATGGTTTGTTAAAAGCGATCTTTGTAAATGTGGAATCAGAACATTCGGCTATGTCAGCATGCGTTTCTGCATCGGCAGCGGGTGCGCGGGCGTTTACTGCTACATCAGCTCAGGGTCTTGCACTGATGCATGAAATGTTACATTGGGCTGCAGGTGATAGGTTGCCAATCGTACTTGCGGATATTAATAGGGCAATGGCACCGCCATGGACTATATGGACGGACCAGAACGATTCTTTATCTCAGAGAGATACTGGGTGGATGCAAGTATATGTTGAATCAAACCAGGAGGCGTTCGACAGCATAATCCTTGCATACAAAGTTGCCGAACAGATTTATCTTCCCTGCATGGTGGTTCTTGACGCATTTGTACTTTCTCATACTTCAGAGCCCATTGAAATATATGATCAAGAAAAAATCGATGAATTTTTGCCTCCATATAAACCGATGGTTACCATTGAACCCGGTAAACCCATTGGTTACGGTGCGCTTGCGGGACCTGATACTTACATGGAATTCAGATACAAAATGCAAAAGGCTATGGAGAAAGCTGTAAGCGTCTTTGAGAAAGAGGGGAAACTATTTGGCGAGATGTTCGGTAGGACTTATGATCTCGTTGAACCTTACATGTTGGACGATGCAGAGTATGTGATCGTAACTGTAGGAGCAGTTACTTCTACTGCACGCGTTGCAATTCAGGAGCTGAGAAAGAAAGGGGAAAAAGTTGGACTCTTAAAACTTCGAGTTGTAAGGCCTTTCCCTTTTGAAAAACTTAGGAATATACTAAAAGGGAAGAAGAAGGTAGCAATAATTGATAGAAACATATCCTTCGGACACCACGGGATATTCTATGAGGAAATAAAATCCGCACTTTATCCATTACAAGATAGACCCATTGTTTATGGCTACATTGCTGGCCTTGGAGGAAGAGATGTTACAGTTGGTGATATAATCGGCATATACGAGGATATGAAAAAGCGTGAAACCCTTGATGAAGCTATATGGAGGGGGGTTAAGCTATGATTATGAAAAATTGGCAAATACCTGAAGATGAGCTACTTTACAGTGGGCACGCAGCTTGTCAAGGCTGTGGTGGCGCCCTTGCAATGAGATTAGCACTAAAGGCGCTCGGTGAAAACTCTGTAGTAACTATTCCAGCGTGTTGCTGGACTATAATTTCTGGTGACGTTCTTTATAATGCCCTAAAAATTCCTGTGTTTCACACCGCTTTCGAAACTGCCGCTATTTCCGCAGCAGGCCTGAAGGCAGGCCTGACAATGAGAGGACTTAAAGATACAACTGTCTTTGCCTGGGCTGGTGATGGTGGTACTTTTGACATAGGAATTCAGTCCATTTCAGGTGCCGCTGAAAGAAATGAGGATATTATTTACTTCGTTTATGACAATGAGGCTTATATGAACACTGGTATTCAAAGGTCCAGTGCAACGCCATGGGGTGCATGGACAACGACAACTCCTGTTAAACATCCGGAAGATAAGCCAAAAAAGAATATCGATGAGATCATTGCGGCTCACGGGGTGCCATATCAGGCTACAGTAAACATTGCTTTCCCGGAAGATTTTATCAGAAAAGTTCAGAAGGCAAAAGGAATAAAGGGGTTTAGATTCTTTCACATATTTGCACCCTGCCCTCCAGGATGGAAAATTCCATCAGACATTAGCATACGAGCTGCCAGGCTTGCTACCCAGACTAATGTTTTCCCACTCTATGAAATTGAGCATGGCAAAAATTACCGTGTGAGTTATATGCCTCCTAAAAAGGTTCCTGTCTCCGAATATTTAAAAATTCAAGGTAGATTTAGGCATCTTAAGGAAGAAGATGTGGAGTTTATCCAAAAGATGGTAAATGAGAATTTCGATAGCCTATTAAAGAAGCATGAACTAACCCATGGAACCCTTCAGAATATCCCTAGTCCAGAGTTCTATCGATAGGAGTTAGTATGAAGTTCAAAATTGCATGGGACTTTGTAAAAGAAGATGATGTATTCAATTATGCAGAGATTTATAGGGAATTTCTTTCGAAGGCTAAAACCGAAAGAGAGACTGTTGAATATTTCACAAAACTTGTAGCACCTCGACAAGATGTAAGGACATATAATTTTAGAAACAAGAGCCTCGTACTGTATAAAAAAGGTAAATCCGATATACTTGATGGCTTTAGGATTCTTGCTGCTCATATTGATGCTCCAAGAATTGATATAAAGCAAAATCCTCTGTATGAAGATACAGGCATCGTGCTCCTTGAGACTCATTACTATGGTGGGATTAAAACATACCAATGGGTTACAAAACCTATGGCTATTAAAGGTGTAGTCGTCAAGAAAGATCGGAGCTCTTTGAGAATTAACATAGGAGATGAACCAGGCGACCCTGTTTTTACATTCACAGATATACTACCCCATCTTTCAAAGAACGTGCAGGCTGGCAAAAAAATCTCTGAGGCGGTTCATGGAGAAAAGCTTGACCTTCTATTTGGAAGTATACCTGTAAAAGGAGAGGACGATAAAATCAAAGAAAAGGTAATGGAAAACATCATCTCGATCCTGCGGCAGAAATATAACATTGAGGAAGAAGACCTGATTTCCGCTGAGTTAGAGGTAGTGCCTCAAGGCCCTGCTTTTGATGTAGGCATTGACAGATCTATGATCGGTGGCTATGGCCAAGATGATCGTGTATGTGCATACGCTGCAGTAAAAGCCCTTTTAGATGCCGAAAATTTAGCCAGGCCCACCCTTGTAATCTTATTTGACAAAGAAGAAATAGGTTCTGATGGCAACACAGGTGCAGAATCTATGATTCTTGAATTCACAGTAAGCGATGTCCTCAAAGAGCACGGTGTAAGTGACTATGCCAGTGTGAGGAAGGTACTTTATAAAAGCGAAGCCATATCCGGTGATGTTACTGCTGGTGTAGACCCAAATTGGAAGGAAGTTCATGAACTTAAGAATGCGGCAAAACTCGGTTACGGCATTGCCATCTCAAAATATACAGGTTCTGGTGGAAAGTATGCTACAAATGATGCACATGCAGAGTTTGTAGCAAAAATAGTCTCAATTTTCGAAAAGGAAGAGGTTGTGTGGCAAGTTGCAGAACTGGGCAAAGTAGATGAAGGAGGAGGCGGAACGGTAGCAAAATATTTATCAAAGTTTGGAATAGACACAATAGATGCTGGGACTCCGCTCCTCTCTATGCATTCGCCGTTTGAAATTGCATCTAAAGTAGATATTTATATGACTTACAAAGCTTATAAGGCATTTGTTCAAACTGAATGAAGGAGGTTAGATGAAAAGAGCTTTGGGTTTAATTCTTACTGCAATAGTGGCAATAGTAATGTATAACTTACCCATAATGACATCCATGACAGAGCCCCAGAAGATTACTGCCATAATTTTCCTAATAGCTGCTATACTGTGGATCTTTGAGATCATTCCCCTTTATACGACGTCCTTTGTCATTCTTATACTTGAAGTACTCTGGCTACTTCCCAAAATTGAAGGCGTAAAAGCTACAACATTCTTGGCGCCTTTTTTCAGCACTACTATTCTTCTGTTCCTTGGAGGGTTTGTACTCGCAAAAGGACTGGAGTCATACAAAATTGACGAATTAGTTGCTGAAAGCATATTAAATAGAACAGGGGGAAAACCCTCACTTACTATACTTGCATTCCTCGGCGTTTCTGGATTTCTTTCCATGTGGATGTCAAATACTGCAGTTGCCGCTCTAATGCTCGCAGTTACATTACCCGTGGTAAGAAAGCTTGAAGACAAGAACTACGCGCGGGCTCTTCTTATCTCTATCGCCTTTGGAGCAAATATTGGAGGTATGGCAACACCAGTCGGAACCCCTCCAAATGCGATTGCACTTGATTACTTGAAAAAGGCGGGCACCAATATAAATTTTGCAAAATGGGTGGGCTTTGGGCTTCCTTTTGTAATTATCTTAATTCTCGTAACTTGGCTCTTACTTCTTTTATTGTTCCCACATAAAGTTGAAAAGATCGATATGCGCATTTCAGCAGATACAAGCCGAAGGAAGGACCCGAGAGTAAAGGTAGTTGTTGCGGTTTCCATTATCACAGCATTGCTGTGGCTTACCGAATCAGTACACAAAATAGACTCAGCATACGTAGCACTATTGCCAGTACTTGTATACTTTTCATTTAACATTTTGGAACGTAAAGACTTTAATAGCCTTAACTGGGATGTTTTAATTCTTATGGGCGGTGGCCTTTCCCTTGGAGAAGCATTCAAAGCAAGTGGGCTGGGAGAATATATAGTAAGTTCACTCGGAATTACGAGTCTGCCATTCTCCGCACAGCTGGCTCTCCTTGCTGGTATAACCGCAATTATCACGAATTTTATGTCAAATACAAGCACTGCCGCTCTCGTAATTCCGTTAGCTATTGGCTTAAATCTTGATCCTGTTCATCAGGCGATCTTAGTTGTTGCCGTTGGTCTTTCAGCTTCAGCATCTATGTTACTTCCCATCAGTACACCTCCTAATGCCATTGTATACAGTTCCGGAGAACTTAGGGTCATTGACATGCTAAAGACAGGTTTTGCAATAGTGGTAATTCAGCTCCTACTCCTTATTACCTTTGAGAGATTTATGATTAGCCTGATTATAAGATAAGGTGAAAACTTAGAAAAGAGCCTATTTTTAAAGAGTAGCTTTGAAATCCATGGTAATTCCATTAACATTGGATTTGTATGAAGGTAAAAGTTAGAGAGGCTGTGTTTTTTGTTGAAAACCAAAAAGTATTCGGGATGAGAATACTTGACCTTACTAAGGGAGATAAGAACTGTCTTGTGGCACTTGTAGATGGAACACCCAGAGACTTATCATATATTCTGACGGGTAGTGAAAATAATATTGAAGTTTTGGGCTTCAATAGTGAAATTGGAAGGGAAACATACTGGCATACTTCATCTCATATATTGGCACAGGCTGTAAAAGAGCTCTTTCCAGAAGTAAAGGTTACGATAGGACCTGCTATTGAAGATGGCTTTTACTACGATTTCGATACGGGCGGATACAATTTTACCGAGGATGACATTAAAAGAATTGAAAATAGGATGCACGAGATTATAAAGATGGACATACCGATTGAGAGAATTGAGGTGAAAAAAACTGAAGCTGTGGAGTTTTTTAGGGACATTGGTGAACTATACAAGGTTGAAATACTCGAGGAAATTAATGATGAATATGTTTCTTTGTACAGGCAGGGAAACTTTGTAGACCTGTGTCGTGGACCGCACTTACCTTCAACTGGATATGTAAATGCTGTAAAACTTCTCAGCGTATCAGGAAGTTACTGGAGAGGTGATGAGAAGAACGCAAGGTTACAGAGAATTTACGGGATTTCATTCCCTACAAATGAAGAATTAGAAAGATACATTGAAAAACTTGAAGAAGCGAAAAAGCGAGACCACAGGGTTCTCGGAAGGGAACTCGACCTTTACTCAATTCATGACGAAATTGGCCCAGGGCTTATCCTCTGGCATCCTAAGGGCGCATCTATAAGACACATTATAGAGAATTTCTGGATTATGGAGCATCTTAAAAGGGATTATGAACTTGTTTACACTCCCCATATTGGAAGGTCGAAATTGTGGGAGACCTCCGGACATTTAGATTTTTATAAAGAAAATATGTACCCTCCAATCGAGTTTGACAACCAGGAATATTACATAAAACCTATGAATTGTCCGTTTCACATTATGATTTATAAATCGAAGATTAGAAGTTATAGAGACCTACCCATTAGGTACTGCGAATTGGGAACTGTATACAGATATGAAAGATCGGGTGTTCTACACGGCCTCCTAAGGGTAAGGGGGTTCACCCAGGATGATGCTCACATTTTTGCACGCCCGGACCAGATAATTGACGAGATAAGAAGTGTCGTGGAGTTTGCATTTTTCATCCTTAATAGTTTCGGATTTTCAGATTATCAGGTGTTTGTTGCAACCCAACCGGCGGAATCTGTAGGCAAAAAAGAGATGTGGGACGAAGCCACAAATGCTCTTAGAAGAGCATTGGACGATATGAATATTGATTACAATGTAGACGAAGGAGGCGGCGCTTTTTATGGCCCTAAAATTGATATTAAGATAAAGGATGCCCTTGGACGATCTTGGCAATGTACGACCATCCAGTTCGATTTCAATCTTGCAGAAAGGTTCGACATCACGTATCGAGATAAAGATAGCGTAGACAGAAGGCCATACTTAGTTCACAGAGCTCTTTTAGGCTCCATTGAGAGATTTTTTGCCACATTGATTGAATATTATGGTGGTAATTTCCCTCTTTGGCTTGCCCCGATTCAGGTTGCAATACTCCCAATATCAGAAGATAATATAGCATATGCCGAAGATATTTGCATTACCCTTAAAAATCTTGGATTCAGAGCTAAAGTTAATAAGAGCAACGAGAAGCTGAATGCAAAGATCCGAGATGCGGAGAACGAAAAAATTCCATATATGACTATTATTGGAAAGAAAGAAGTAGAACAAAAAGTAGTTGCTGTGAGAAGGCACGGGTCTGGTGACCTTGGCCAGATGTCTCTGGATAGATTTATTGACATATTAAATAGGGAGCTAAAAGGAGGTAAAGACCATTAAAGATTCTCAACCATTACTTGGCCCAAATTTCAAAAAAAGAAACAAGGAAGAACCCTACAGGGTTAATGAAAGAATAAGAGCATACGAGGTAAGAGTTATTGGACCCGATGGAAAACACCTTGGAATTGTGAAAACGAAAGAGGCCATAAAAATAGCACATGAAATCGGGCTCGACCTTGTAGAAGTTGACCCTAACGCTAACCCGCCTGTTTGTAAAATTCTAGACTACGGTAAACTCAAATATGAGGAGCAGAAAAAACAGAAAGAAGCCAAAAAGAAGCAACTGGGTGAAGTCAGGGAAATTACTATGGGTCCTAGAATTTTAGACCATGACCTTGAGGTAAAGTTAAAGAAAGCTAGAGAATTCTTAGAGTTGGGAAATAAAGTGCGAATAAAAATTATGTTTAGGGGAAGGGAGATGGCTCACCTTGAATGGGGAGATGAACTTTTTAAAAAGATAACAGCGCGCCTGGAAGATTCTGCACAGGTAGAAGTCCCTCCCAAAATGGAAGGGAGAAATCTAACCTTTCTTTTAAAATCAAACAAGTAAATAGAATTTAAGGAGGAGCCAATGCCAAAAGTCAAAAGTAAACGTTCAGCACAAAAAAGGTTTAAAATAACAGGTACTGGGAAGGTAAAAAGAAACAAGGCTTTTAAAAGCCACCTCCTCATTGGGAAAAGCCCAAAGACAAGGAGAAAGTTAAGGAAACCAGCTCTTGTAGATAAAACGGAGCTTAAGAAGATAAAACGATTGATGCCTAGCAGCTTCTGACCCAGATGCACCTCTCAGAAATAAAAGAATATCTAAAAAATAAGGAAGTAACTGTCATTTGCGGTGGGTGGTCAGGGGAACGAGAGGTGTCCCTTCGTTCTGGTAAGAGAGTCTATGAAAGTCTTTTAAAGCAGGGCTTTAAAGCAAAAATTTTTGACCTAACGAGGGAAAATCTTACAGAAATCAAGCCAGGATTCACCGATGTTGCATTTATTATTCTTCATGGAAAACCTGGGGAAGACGGTACTATTCAAGGAATGCTTGAATTAATGGGGATTCCATATACTGGGTCGGGTGTTATGGCCTCTTCGATAGGCATAGATAAGATTATGACAAAGCACATTATGGATAGCCTTGGAATTAAAACACCTCCTCATTACTTTATTCCGCACAGAAAAGACTTAGAAATTGAATCTCAAAAAGCCCTTGAAGAAATTGGTCTACCTGCTGTTCTGAAGCCACGATCTGAAGGCTCCAGTCTGGGTATCAAGATCGTCCATTCTAAAGATGAGTATTTCAAAGGACTCAAAGAACTCAAAGAGATTTTTGGCGATCTGTATGTAGAAGAATATATCCGAGGCAAAACTGTCACCTGTGGCATACTTGGAACCAACGAGGAAAGTTTTGCCCTCCCCATCTTGGAGCTTGAAGTAGTTGACCGTGAATTTTATGACTTTACGGCAAAATATACAAAGGGATTGACAAAATTTATCATACCTGCCAGAATATCGAATGAAGCCACTTTAGCATTTCAGAGCTCCTCTTTGACCCTTCATAAGGCCTTAGGATGCAAGGGGTTTTCGAGAGTTGATGGTGCAATTGATGAGAGTGGTAACTATTATATTTTCGAAATCAATACCCTACCTGGAATGACCGAGCTTTCAGACTTACCGATGGAAGCTGAACGGATGGGCATATCTTACGATGAAGTCGTCCTATATATACTTAAATCGGCTTTTGAGTAGTAAAAAAGTAAAAATTGTACCACTCTGTGGGATATTTCTTTATGCTCTCTTCGAAAAGCCTTAATATCTCGCCTTCAAGATTTTCTCTTGGTAACTGTGCAAAGTCAAAACGAACTTTTTCCATCTTTTCATCCCAATGACATTGCAGAAAGAGGGAGTCCCCCTCAATCAGGTTCGGAAGCTTGAAGATACCCTCTGCGAAAATAACATCTTGCCCCATAAACTTTGATTTGTAGTATTTACCAGAGGTAACCCTGTCAATAAGTAAAACAATAGCGTACTTTTCTTCTTTCTTCAATTGTCGGATAGCCTTTAACGTGCCCTTCCCAACGGTAATAATCTTAATACCCTCCCTGAATCTTTGCCATAATCTCATATAAAATTTGGGTAGGTCTTCCATTAAAGCGTAAATATTGAAACCATAGGCATTCACATATTTGCAACCAATATCCCAGGGCCCCAAATGAATAGAAAAAACGAGTGATTTTCGGTTTTTTATTATTTCTAGATCTTCAAACGACATCATTTTTTCCCATTTTTCTCTATTGATTTTCATAAGCTTAACGTAAGAAAGGAACATCTTCCGAAACGTATCCCTTGTAAGCCTCTTTCGCTCATACAGCGGCTTTTCTGGAAAAATGATGTTCATATTTTTCATTACAGCCTTACTTCTCCAATCAAATGGCCTAAAAGCATCTGCAAATATTACAGCTAAAAACTCTGCAATTTTCTGCGGCACAAAGATGCTTATGAATTGAGCAAACATAGTGACTAACATAACTCTAAAACTCCTTTATAAACATCTTCTACCCTTCTCGCTATTTCAAGCCAGTGGAATCCCTTTACATACATAAGTCCACTGGCTCTGAGTCTCTGGTACAACTTTTCATCCGCTATCAATTCCATTAGTTTTTCAGATAAATCTTTCGAGTCACGATTTTTAAATAAAAATCCATTAAAACCATCAGTAATCACATTTCTGTAACCCTCGATATCAGAAGCTAAAACAGGGGTTCCGCAAGCCATTGCTTCGAGTAATATGAGACCAAAACTTTCACCACCCGTCGAAGGAGCTACAAAGACATCCAGCTTTCGATAAAATTCTGGAAGTTTTTCCCTTGGGATTCTTCCCATAAAAATCGCTGGTATATCTTTTTCTTTACAAAATTTTTTGTAATAATCCGTTAGAGGTCCAGAGCTACCTATAATCAATGAAGCATTTTTCTTCAATACCTCATTTTCTGAAAACGCCTGTAATAACACGTCTAAGCCCTTCCTGGGCTCATGCCTACTGAGAAAACCTATATTTACCCTGCCTTCAACGTGTCTACCTGAAGGCGCAGGGTAAAAAACTTCAAGATCAACACCATTAGGTATAATGATCCACTTTCCTCTATATGGAGGAATGACTGCATCCTTTGCTGTCTTTGATACAAAAATAAACGTTTTTAGCTTAAGCGCGTCTTTGTTATATATTATTTTTGCAAGCTTATTCCAGTTCGTGCCAATAAAAGCCGTGTGAAACGTCGCAACACATGGATATGGAGCATAATGGAGTGCAAGCCCTGGCAGGTTTGGAGCTAATGGGCCGTGAAGGTGCACAATATCAAAACTATTTTTACGGTAAAAATCTTTAAGGAAACTGCATATTTTAAGGTCAAGAGTAAGAGTGAGCTGAGTGTTGTTAAAGATTTTAAGAGGCGGTGTTAAAAAAACTTCACCTCTTCTTATTACATTTGAGTCAATCTCTTCCTGCATTCCTGGATAACCTGTAGTTAGGACATACACCGAGTGGCCTAACCTCTGTAAATATTTCTTTAAGTTATAGATATGCTCCCCCACTCCGCCTGGGAAGGGAAGGTACGCATCGCTGACCTGTAAAATTTTCATTTTCTTACAGTAACCGAAATAAAATACAAAATAGTCGCCACAACCACAACGGAAGCACCTACTGGAATGTCTAAAAATAAAGAGATTATGAAGCCAGTAACGGCACTAAATATTCCCACAAAAACAGATCCAAGGACCATTTGATTAAAGTGCTTTGAAAAACGCTGCGAAACTGAAGGTGGTATGACCATAAGGCCAAAAACTACGAGTGCCCCAACAGCTTTCATACTAAGGACCACTGAAAGAGCTGTAAAGAGAAAGAACAATAAACGAAACACTGAAACATTAATTCCTGCTGCAAGAGCAAGTTCACTGGAGAAAACCATATGAAACAACTCTCTTCTATATATGACAACAAAAATTGAGTATGCAACCAGCGCTCCAAATAGGAGCATGACGTCAGCTCCAGTGGAAGCCAAAGGACTCCCAAAAAGATACGATATAGCGTCCGCAGTGTAGCTTTTCGATAAACCGAAAAATATAATCCCAAGAGCCATAAAGAAAGAAAACAGAATACTTAAAGTTTGTTCGTATTTCCCGTGGGTTCTTTCACTTACCATCCACAAAAAATAGGCACTGACAACCGTTACAGCGAGTGCGGATATTAAAGGATTGGTCTTAAAAGCGTACCCAATCGCAACACCTGCAAATGCAATATGCGCCAAGCCTGCCGAAAGGAAAGATGTTTCAGTCAATATTGTAAATGTTCCAGCAAGGGGCAAAAAAGCACCAGCCAATAATACTGCAATAAACGCCCTCTGAATTACCGGTAAACCGAAAAGCTCAGCCATAGTGAGCGTCCCTGATGTTAATGTACCGCTTCCCCTCTTTTTCTAATACATCCACTTTCGTTCTGTAGATTTCAGATAGAATTTCTTCTCTTAAGATCTCATCAATCCGCCCTGCATAGTGTTTACCATAACCCATTATTATAACTTTTGTAGCAATAGATAGATAAGGATTTATATCATGAGTTATCGCAATAACAGGTATATTAAAATCTCTGAAAGCCGTTTCAATAGCAAGGTTTACCTGTACCTCACTCACAAGATCAACACCTGCAGTGGGTTCATCGAGAAGTAATATCTTTGGTGGTCCCATTAGAGCCCTAGCAAGTAGGCCTCTCTTTTGCTGGCCACTCGATAACTTTGAGAATGGCACATCTTTAAATTCGATGAGTCCTACAGTTTTTAGATTTCTGTAAGCCTGCTCAATATAGATCTGATGTACTTTCTCCGTTGGCTTTAAAAGTGGGTAACAACCCGTAAGAACTATATCAAATAGAGTTGCTGGAAAGTCTGGATCTAAATTGTATACCTGGGGTACATAGCCTATCATTTTCTTATGAGGACATACCCCATGTAACGTACATCCAAGAACGTAAGTAGAACCAGAAATAGGGCTTATAATTCCGAGAATAGTTTTGGCGAGCGTAGTCTTACCAACTCCGTTGGGTCCAAAAATGACCATAAAGTCATGTTTTTCAAGGGTAAAACTTAGATTTTCAAATACAATTTTTCTATCGTAGCCAGCACTTACTTTATCGAATACTATTTCCGACACTTCATAGCCCCCCTTATTAAGAGCGCTTGCTCTTCCAGTGATTCTATAAATGGCCCTTCAAATAGAGGATTCAAATTGACGAAACATACTCCCGATTCTTTCGCAAGATTTTCAGGAATCTTAGAAGGTATATTAATATCAGAAATTACGAGAGAAACCCCCTCATTCTTAATCCTTTGAATCCAGCGAACGTACTCTCCCGCAGAAATCTCTTTCTCGCCGTGATGCACGAGAGATCCTGCCACTTGGATTCCGAACGCCTCCAGAAAGCCATTCCACGAAGGGTGATAAAGAACGGCTTTGGTGCCCTTAAGCTCTGAAAATTCCACCTTAAGACTTTCGACCATTGAGCTTAAATTGTGAGTAAATACCTCTAAATTCGCCTTAAATAGAGAAGAATCTTCAGGAAAGGTCTTCTTCATTTCCTCTTCAATAATCTTTGCGCACTCTGGAATTAGCTTCAAATCAAGCCATATATGGGGGTTTTCAACTTCAATACCTTTATCTTTTAACTTTCCACACAAATTTACACAATTCCTATGTAAAGAACACAGTTTAGACCCCCACCCTTCAAGATGTCCACCGATCTCAAAATATAGCTCGGCATTTACAACCTTACTAATATCCGAGGGTTTAATTTCATAGGTGTGGGGATTTTGGAATCCGCTCACTATATAAACCACTTCATATTTGTTTCCAGCAATTTCTTTTACAAGTGAGGCAAGCGGTGGAATTGATGATGCTATGTATGTGTTTATCAAAAAAAGTTTTATAAAAATCATCACTTTCTCCCTCACAATATTTTAAACTTTAAGTTACGGATTATGAAGAAAAAGAACATGTAGAGTAAGCACATATTTGAAGTTTCGGTGCTCCTGGATGAAAATTGTTTCACAGGAGGAAATTATGGAAGATAAGAACATTACAATTTTAGACCTTGCTGTAGAGAATGAAAAAGGGGCAATTTTTAGCTATCTTGACATTGCCCGCAAAACGAAAGATACTGCAGGTAAAAACATGTTCATCACACTCGCTTCAGAGGAAGTTAGACACCTTCTTACGCTAAATGAGTTGAGACAAAAGTATGGAGAAAAGATCTATGTAAGGACATTAGAAATTCCTGAGTCAGATGTTGAAAAACTTTTACCTGACATAAAAGGAAGGGAAAAGAAAAAGCATGGTAAAACTGAATTAAATGAACTTGATGCCCTCGACATTGCGCTTGAACAAGAGAAAAAATCTATGGAACTTTACGAACATTATTCAACGACGTTAGAAGACGAAGGTCTTGCAACTTTACTCAAAAGGCTGTACGCAATGGAAAAGGCTCATTATGAGCTTGTTATGGCGCAGATCGATTATATAAAAGGAACGGGATTCTGGTTTGACATACCCGAATTCAGTATGGAATAAGCATGGGACTCTTAGGGGCTCATATTTCCATTGCTGGCGGAATTGAATTAGCACCTGAAAGAGGTTATAAACTAAAGTGCCAGTCCATACAGATATTTTCCAAAAACCAAAGGCAATGGATATCAAAAGAATTAGAACCCGAGAAAGTTGAGAGTTTCAGGCAGAATATAATTAAATTCAATATAAAAAAGCCTGTAATTCATGATTCCTACCTAATAAATCTCGGATCACAGAAAAGCGAAATCCTCGAGAAGTCAAGAAATGCGTTTATTGATGAGGCACTTCGCGCTAAAGTTCTTGGAGTCCCCTACCTTGTATTTCATCCTGGGGCAAACCCTAACCGAGAAGAAGGTATAAGTATTATTGCGGAGAGCTTGAACTTAACCATTGACGAAGTTGGAGAGGTAACCTTTTTAATCGAAATTACTGCTGGACAGGGAAATACAATTGGAAGGAGATTTGAAGAAATTCGCAGCATTATAGACCTTGTTGAAAAAAAGGAACGTATTGGAGTATGTTTTGATACTGCCCACGCGTTTGAATCTGGCTATGACATTAGAGATGAAGAAAGTTACTTTCGAAGTTTTGATGAATTTAATAGGACTATAGGAATTGAGAAACTCATGTGCTTTCACCTAAATGACTCAAAAACGGCGCTCGGTTCAAATGTTGATAGACACGAGCATATTGGCAAGGGCCATATTGGACTAAAAGCTTTCGAATTTATTTTAAATGACCAACGATTTGAAGAACACCCTATGCTTCTCGAAACGCCTGGCGCTGAAGAATTTTACGAAGAGAACTTAACGGTTTTAAGGAGCCTTATAAAAAGGAAATAATTTAGGCAATTTTCTCAACGTTTCAAGTTCCTCTCTTTGTCCAAGCTTTGCGTTTCTTATAGCTATCTCAAGTAATTCAATAGATTTATCATAGATATCTCTTCTCACAAAATAAGGGTAACCATCCTTGCCACCATGAGCGAAGCTATACAGTGTGGGATCCTCATAACTGGGCCTGGCTCCAAAAAGTACATCAGATATAAGGGCGAGAGCCCTCATACTCATAGGACCTAACCCACGCATGGCAGTGAGCGCCTCAAAGTCTTGAGGAGGGGTTTCATATGTTTTGAGTAACGTCTTCTTAAGATTATCAGGTTTCATATCCTTCAAACTTATATAATGCCTTGAAGGCATCCTATAAGAGAGCGCTTTACTGTAAAGGCTAACAATTTGATCTGGAGGTTTCTTTACTAAGTCAAGGATTACTTCCTTGGAACTTAACGAATCCCTAGACGTAATATTAAGCACCGATTCCTCCCTTCGATCCGAGATAATGCCTGCATGTGGTTCTTCTACAAAACTTTTCACATTTTCTGAAAGCCAATGGTAACGCCTCGCAGTTCCGAGTTTTTCATTCATTCCCTGCTGGACTACACACCAAAGTCCTTCCTTGGTATAGATGATAACGTGGTGATATAGATTGTACCCGTCTTGGAGCAAAACCGTGTCTACTTTCGCAGACATTTTACTTGCATAAACAACTTTTTCTGCATCAACTCCATGCTTCTCTGCAGTCTTTCCTACCTCATCAGGCACAAGTAAAGAATGCTTACCTTTCCCTCCAGCAACAAATATGCCTAATTCATCCTCATATTGCCTTAGACCTTCTTTAATTGCATAGGTAACCGTCGTAGTCAATCCCGATGAATGCCAGTCAAAACCGAGCAAACAGCCCAGAGATTGAAACCACAATGGGTCTGACAGCCTTCGCAGGACTTCACTCCTCCCAAATTCAACGGTCATAAGATAAATAATGCTTCGTGAAAGCTTGATCATCCGCTCCATAAGCCATTTAGGAGCCTTTCCACTGTGTAAAGGAAGAACTATATCACCCGTTTTCACGGTGAAAATATACGCTGATTACATTGAATTTTCAAGGATTTTGCTTTAAAATTATAAAATGTTAGTTGATATTTCGCTTACATTTTTCAGGAATTTTCATGAGAAGAATTTTAAGTTTGAAGATGGCTTAAACTTTATCATAGGGCCGAATGGAAGCGGCAAGACTAACATACTTGAGGCTATTGGGTACCTTTCTCAGGCTAAGTCTTTCAGAAAGGTTGCAGACAAAGATGTAATTTCCTTGGGAGAAAAATTCTTTAGAATCGAGGGCAATATCTTTAGAGATGAATTGAGGCATGAAATCGAGGTTATTTACGAGCAGGAATTAGGATTGAAAAAGATTTATCTTAACAAAAAGCAAATGGAAAGGAGCAGCCGCCTCTTTTCTTTTCTCCCAAGCCTAATCTCAACTGATAGGGATCAAGAAATCATAGATGGGCCCCCATCAGAAAGAAGAAATATGATAAACAGATTGATCTCCATTGCAAGCCCTTCATATATGAACCTCTTGATAGACTATAAAAAAGTTATCGAAAATAAAAACTTCCTTTTACGCGAGAAAAAAGTTGCCGAACTCGGCCCGTGGAATGGGAAACAGGAAGAATTGACTAAGCAAATCGTAAGAGAGAGGGCAAGCTTCATTGAGAAAATTAATATTCCCTACAAAAATATTTCTAAAGAATTTTTAAATGGAAAAACATCTGTGGTTACATATATTCCCTCAATGGATGGAGACGTGCACCTCCACCGTTTTATAGACGAAGAAATGGAAATAGGGTATTCTATTTATGGACCCCATCGAGATTATTTCGAGTTTATGATCGATGACAGGCCAGCAAAAATCTTTGGTTCTGAAGGTGAAAAGAGATTGAGTATACTCGCATTCTTTTTTACTTTTTTAACGGTTTATAAACCAGACTCAATAGTAGTCCTTGATGAACCATTCGGCGTAATTGACAAACGAGGAATGAACGTCGTTTTATCTTACTTAATAAAGAATCAAACATTTATCAGTGCACCCTTTTTAGATAACGACTTTAGAACATCTTACAACGTAATTACGCTATGAAAAATTTAGAAGAACCGATTAAAAAGATTATAGAGAACCTGGGGGTTGGGAAAGCTGCTACGCTTTATGAGAAAGCTTCTATCCTCAGGGATTATCTATGCAGCAAATACGGTGCAGAACATATTGGGAAAATAAAAGTAAAAGGAGATAATTTGGTCGTTGAAATCAAGAGCGCAACTTTAAGGAACGAGCTTTTTATAAAGAAGGTCGAACTACTGGAAATCTTAACAAAAGATGGGGTAGTTGACCTTCCAAAGGATCTGGAGTTTGTGGGGAGGTTATAATGGACGAGAAGAAATTCTCAGAAGAACAAAATAACTACACTGCAAGAGAAATAAAAGTTCTCAAAGGACTTGAAGGAGTCAGAATGCGCCCTGCAATGTACATCGGGGATACCTCAAAGCAGGGTTTTCACCACCTGGTTTACGAAATTGTTGACAACGCTATAGACGAGGCTCTTGCGGGCTTTTGTACCGAAATAAGCGTTACAATTAGAGACGATGTAACAATTACGATCAAAGATAATGGAAGAGGTGTTCCAGTTGACAAACACCCAGAGGAAGGTGTACCAGCGGTTGAAATAGTCTTCTCACATCTTCATGCAGGTGGAAAATTTGGATCCAAAGCTTATGCCATTTCAGGAGGTTTGCACGGTGTTGGTGCATCTGTAGTTAATGCACTCTCAGAGTATTTTGAAGCAAAGATATTCAGGGATGGTAAGATATATAGAATAGTATTTTCGCGTGGCAAGAAAATTATGGATCTTCAAGAAATAGGTGAGACTGAGGAACATGGGACTGAAGTAACGTTCAAGGCGGATAGCGAAATATTTAAGAATGTATCCTTTGATTATGAACTTCTCAGTGAAAGATTAAAAGAGCTTGCGTATCTCGTCAAGGGCACCAAAATTAAAATAAAGGACGAAAGAACGGGGGCATCCGCTGAATACCTTTTTGAAGGTGGGTTAAGAGAATTTTTGAAAGAACTCGATGAGGGTCAATATGTTATAAATGAAAAACCCTTTTACCAATTTCGAAAGTTTGAAACAGAAAATGTTGAAATAGAGGTGGCATTAGAGTATAACAAGGGATATGAAGAAACTCTCATCTCTTTCGCTAATACAATCAACACAACAGAACACGGTACGCACGTGACAGGGCTTCGTGCCGGACTCACCCGCGCAATCAATGATTTCGCAAGAAGAAATAACTTTATTAAAGAGAATCAATCGTTTGCGGGAGAGGATCTACGCGAAGGTCTAACGGCAATAATACATGTCAAGTTACCTGATCCACAGTTTGAAGGTCAGACAAAAACTAAACTTGGAAATACATATATCGGGGGGCTCGTTACGTCCATCGTTTACGAAGAATTTACTAGATATCTCGAAGAGAATCCAGTTGATGCAAGAATCATCATAGAAAAGTGCCTTCAAACCCAAAGAGCGAGAGAAGCGGCGAGAAAGGCAAAGGAGCTTGAAAGGAAAAAGAGTTCCTTTGACAGTAACGGGCTTGCTGGAAAGCTTGCCGATTGTACCACAAAAGACAGAAGCAGGGCCGAATTATTCATTGTCGAGGGTGAATCTGCAGGCGGCTCTGCCAAACAGGGAAGGAATAGGGAATTTCAAGCAATATTGCCCTTAAGGGGGAAAACACTGAACATCGAAAAGGCAAGTATTGAGAAGGTACTGGAAAACGAGCAAATAAGTATATTAATTCATGCGATAGGCTCTGATGTTCATGAGAAATGTGCTCCAGACAAGTCAAGGTATTCTAAGATTATTATTATGACAGATGCTGATGTGGATGGCTCCCACATCAGGACGCTTCTCTTAACTTTCTTTTACAGATACATGCAACCCTTGATCGAAGCAGGTTATATCTTCGTTGCGCAGCCACCCTTGTATAAAGTAAAGGCGAAAAAAGAAGAAAAGTACATCTATACTGAAGAAGAATTGCAGGAATTCCTCAAAGTCCATGAACCAGAAAATGTAACTATTCAGCGGTATAAGGGCTTAGGAGAAATGAATCCTGATCAACTGTGGGAAACTACCATGGATCCAGAAAAAAGACTGCTGAAACGCATCACACTGGAGGATGCTGCTCGGGCAAGTAAATTAATAAACATTCTCATGGGCCCTAAGGTAGAACCACGGAAGAAATACATAATGGAGCATGCTTCATTGGTCACAAATCTCGATATTTAGAACTTTATTATTAGCGAAACGTTAGCATCCTGTAGTTTTTGTGTATCGTTTTTGAAAAATGCGGCTAGTTCTATGTTCTTATTCAACTCGATACTTAAGCCATAAAAAAGAAAAACTTTACCATATTCTTCAAGAAGTGAATTTGAACGTCGTGATTCAGGAATACGCCATGTAGCCACAGTTGATGTAGAGTCTTCCCAAAAGGTACTATCTACGGCAGTGCCAATAGGATTATAGATTTCTTCAGACTTTGATTCCGCGTGAGTAAAATTATAAATGCTACCCGCTCTTAACTTAATTTTATTATATCCAAACGGATTTAATTCGATCCCAAACGGTATTTGTAAAGAATAGATCTTCTCTTCCTCCTTCAAAGAACCTTTTAACCTGTAGAATATATACCTTTCATAGTCTTCAGGACCATTTGACAAAGAGTCTCCATCACTTGAAATGACCTCAGTGGAGTCCAAAAAGCCGTACGTCTTTGGAAAATTTGTGTACTTGAAATACCCATTCACCCCAAAGGCAATTCTTACGTTTTCACTAATGTTGATAAGCTCCGAATATGCTCCTCGAAAATAGTTAGTAACCTTTCCTCTAGAGCTCGTATAATGTTTCTCTTGGTACATAGTACTATCATAAGTGGCAAGAAAAGTATCAGCCGAATCAACTATTGTATTAAAAATACCAGTATATGTGCTCCTGAGATCCCATATAGTATCGGGATCTTGGTGATCTCTAACAAAAAGAAAGTTTATTTCTCTAAAATTCCCGCGTTTCTCACCAAAATAATCTACTCCAATTGAAACCCCGTTCCCTTCCAAGGAATTTTCTTCATCTATCCTGGCTTGATCGTAGAGAAGGTGAACTTCTTGTCGCGTGGTATCATAATCAGTCATAAATGAATAATACTTCCCACTTGACAACCGGTTCTCAAGAATTCTGTATCCAAGAAGTACACTAACAAAGGACGACTCGTTAAGGAAAACTCCACCTCCAAGCCTCACATGACTCATGTTTGAATCTGTCTTCTTTAGGTAATCTCCATTACCTTCGACAAGTCTTATGAAATTGTTGTCAGGGCTGGTTACTTCAATTTCTCTGTAAGCGAAGTAACCCATTGGGTTAGCCAGATCACCCGGATATTCTGCATCCGAGTTCGATTGCAATTTGGTGAGTGAACCTGATATGAACCACTCATCGAAGAGAAACTGAACGCCTACATATCCTGAAAGATCAAATAAACTCGAATCTCCGTTCGTTTCAAATTTCTTGAGAAAAGTCTTATCAAATACACCATCTGCGTCCTCGTCTAAAAATTCTACCGTATCCTTTCTAGAATATCCTCTGAACCCCAATATGTTTTCAAGAGGAATTTTCCCGCCCCCTATCTTTAAACTTGCTCCCTCTCTCAATGGATCCGTATTCAGGTTTCCACCAAATACAAACCGATTATCGAAATTAACGAAGGCTTTTAAATTCGTGAAAAGATGAGAATTCCCAAGTAAAAAGAGATACGAAGGGTTAATAATGTACTCTTCAGCATCTTTCATTAGGAAACCAGTAGAAAAATACCTTGGAGAATACACATCCTCAAGCTCACCCCAAGGGTTGAATTGCGTAAATAGTAAAATTATCAAAATCTGGGACATCTGACCTCCTTTTAATAAATTATATAATTGTTCCTCTGGCCTTTCAAAGATTTTTAGTAAACGAGTTTCCGACTTTAAAATTTTGTAATGAGGTTAATCTTTTTGATCTCTTTGCTCCTTAGCTCAGGTGGAGTCAGGGAAGGGTATGTAGATGAAAATGCAAAGGTAAAGCCTCTATTCAATGCATCGTACTATGAATCAGTAAAAACCCTTATAGAACAAAGCAAAAAAGAAATTATTATATGTATGTTTCAATTCTCTTATTACCCTGATTATCCTGCAAGTTACTCGAATGACTTAGCACACATCCTACGCAAGAAAGCAGAAGGAGGCGTACGTATAAAAATACTAATGGAAGGAGGTGAAAACTACCTCGGCTCCAATTTCTCTGAGTCGCTGAGAAGAATTTCCAAACAACTCTCTCATAGGAATATTGAAATAAAATTTGACAATAGAGATAAAACCACGCATGCAAAATTCGTTATTATTGATTCAAAATTCGTTTTAGTAGGCTCCACAAACTGGACACACTACGGACTAAGTGAGAACAACGAGAGCAATGTGCTCATTGAAAGTAAAAAGGTCTCAAAAGAATTTAAAAGTTATTTTAACACCCTTTGGTCTAAAGCAACATATAGAAATCCCACATACTTTGATACAGATAAGACAGTATTCATTGGTGTTGCGAAAACTGTGGAAAAGAAAATATCTCAACGAGGGAGGCCTTACACTATAATCTACCTCGAAGATGGCATGAGAGTTTATATAAAGGGTCACCACAATTTCACCCCCGGTATGAAACTTAAAATCGAGGGAAAAATTACAAAATTTAGGGGTAAGGAGCAAATTGATGCATATAGAATCGAGAAAATATAAAAATGGAGCATCAAATGATTGAAGAATTAAAAAGGGGACTCGGACATATAAGCGAAGGATATGCCGACATCCGCTATGAAGTCTGGAGGACCACAAGTATAAATATGATAAATGGGAAAATAGAAGTGGCATCAACGCACGTTATTTCAGGGGGTTCTGTTCGGTACTATCATCGGGGAGCTTACGGTTTTTCAACGTTTACCCGGCTCGAAGACATTGAGGGCGCTGTCCGAAGTGCTGAAAACCTCGCAAAACTTCTTAAGCCCAAAGAAGAAGTTGTCCTCAAGCCTCAAAGTCCTGTTAAAGATATTGTAGAGCCGAAGGTTTCTATAAACCCTAATAAAATCACATTCGACGAAAAAGTGGAACTTGTTAAAAAGTATCATGACCTCTTAACTGGTAATGATAAATTCGTAGCGGTATCAGTAACATATGGTGAGAATCTACTTACCAGGTATTTTGTAAACACCGAAGGTACAGAAATTATAGAAGAGAGACCTTACTGCGGTATTTCGGGGAGCATTACAGGAAGAGATGGGAACTTATTACAGCGTGCTTTCAGAAGTTTTGGAGACTTAAGAGGCTATGAAACAGTCCTTAGAAGGGAAGCGGATTTTGAAGAAATAAAAAAGGATGTACTGGATCTTTTACGTGCTGATAAGGTAGAAGGCGGAGTTTACACCGTAATATTAGACCCTCAGATTGCGGGCGTTTTCATTCATGAAGCATTCGGGCATCTATCTGAATCAGATCTCATTTTCCGAAACGAAAAGTTAAAAGAGATTATGACTTTGGGGAAAGATATGGGCACTGATTTACTTTCGGTTGTGGATGATGGTTCTCTTGAAGGTGAAAGGGGATTCATCGCTTACGATGACGATGGTATTAAATCTAGAAAAAATTACCTAATAAAGAATGGGAAACTAGTTGGAAGGTTACATTCCAGATATACCTCTTCATTAATGGGGGAAGAGCCCACGGGAAATTCCAGAGCTGTTAATTTCAATTATATGCCCATCGTGCGAATGACCAATACTTATATTGAAAATGGAACTGAAACCTTTGAAGGGCTTCTGGAAGGAATTCAAAGAGGACTTTACGTATTAGGTGCGCTTGGGGGCCAGACAGAATTAGAAATGTTCACATTTTCTTCTGCAAAAGCTTACAAAATTGAAAATGGAAAGATTGGTTCCCCTGTCAGGGACGTAGTTCTTTCAGGTAATGTATTTGAAACCCTTAAAAATATTGATGCTATCGGAAACGATCTTCAAATGTATGGAGGACTTGGCGGATGTGGAAAGGGAGCACAAGTACCCTTGCCGGTTTCAGATGGTGCCCCACATATCAGAATAAAGAACGTAATTATTGGAGGTAGATAAGATGGAAAGAATTGTTTCAGAAGCAAAGAAAAAGGAATTAAACTATGAAGTGTTTTTTACTAAGGAGGAAACAAAAAGCCTTAATTTTGAACAAAGTGAACTCAAGGACATCAGTCATAAAATCATCGAAGGCATCGGCGTAAGGCTCATCCATAATGGGAGAATGGGAGCAAGTAGCTCTAACAATGTTAGTAACCTTGAAGTGCTTGATTTCGCATTAAACTCGGCAAGATTTGGCAAAGAAGTTCAATTTACGTTTCCTGAACTTCCACTTCATTCGGAATCCTTTGGTGATTCAAAGAGTGAACTCGAGTTTGAAAAATTGTATCCCGTAATAAACGAAATAGTAAGATATCTGGAAAACAAATATCAGGGTAAGGTGGACCTATCACTTACTCAGATGAAATTGTATCAAAAACTTACAAATTATAGATGCGAGAATTACATTGAGCGAAATACTACCTTTTTTGATTTCGGATTGAGCCTTTTTTCTGTTACTTCTTCGGGTTTTCTCATCACATACAGCTGGAGCTGGAAAAAGAGTGGATTAACTTCCGATGATCTCTGGAATATCACCAGAAAAATGGAACAAACCCTTGTGAACTATGACAAAATAGCAAAAATTACGTCGGGTAGATATAAAGTGATCTTTTCTCCCTATGCTCTTTTATCGACCCTCGGTATAACAATTTCGAGTGGCGTAAATGGGTTTAACCTTGCTCGAAGGATGTCGCCGCTTCTCTCAAAGCTCAATGAGAAGATCCTTAATGAGAAAATTAATATTACAGATGATCCTAATCTTGATACCCCAAGCAAAAGAGGATTCGACGACGAAGGATTAAGAACAGCAAAACGTAGTATTATAGAAAATGGGACATTAAAGGATTACATATTAAATCTCGACTCAGCAGCGGAACTTAAGATGAATCCGACCGGTAACGGAATTAGGTATAGCTTCAGTTCCCTGCCTTTACCTGGATTTCACAATTTTGCCGTGCAGGAAGGTGAACGGAGTCTAAAGGATATAATTCGAGGAATGGATAACGCAATTCTCTTCTTAATCCCAATTGGTGAAGGGCAGTCAAACATTATAATGGGAGACTACTCCTTAAATGTTGGGCTTGGCTACTATGTCGAAAATGGAGAGATTGTCGGAAGGGTCAAAGATACGATGATTTCAGGAAATGTATATACCGACTTCCAAGAGGTACTGGAAATATCGAAAGATACCGAACTACTAATGTCGAGAGGCTACAACACATTCTTCAATCTGCCTTTTATAATTGTAGATAATGTTTCTGTCACAACAAAATGAAAATATTTTTGTCTCTATATCTCATTAGCTACTTTCAGGCTGCGGCATACCTTGGCATAACTATACCGGCAAGTACTACTGGGGAGCTCATAAAAAGTGGCGGAAATGGTGGATTGCAATTTTACGTATTGCAATTCGACCCAATCACCTTAGGTATAGATGTGAATTCAGCTTCGTGTATAATTTTGGGAACTGGTAATTCAAGTGTGAAGTATTTAAGTGTTTCGCCTGACATCGCCATTATTCCACACTCATTCGGGAATTCGCTAAGTGTGCACGGTCGGATACTCTTAACCAGAATGTATATAGAAAATCCAGCATATAGGGTTGTCAATAACTTGATAGGTTCTGGCACTGAGATTTCCATTAGAGTCTTGAGTAAACCAATCAAGTTACACATTATGGGTAGATATGACCTATACAATGCGAAGTCAGAGAAGTTGCATTGGTATACACTTGGATTAAAACTGGAAATTTAATATGACTCTTAATTGGATTGAATTATCAAGAGATGCACTCCTACACAATATTACAGCTATTAAAGGAAAGGCAAAAGGGAGAAAGATTCTTGCTGTTGTTAAGTCCAATGCGTACGGACATGGCCTTGTAGAGGTCTCTTCAATTCTAAAGGACCATGTACACGGATTTATAGTGGCTGACCTCGAGGAGGGTTTGGAACTCAGGGAGGTATTGAGTAACGTGAAGATAATTCTGTCCCTACCTCCGCTTAATAAAAAAGAGATCATTGAAGCAGCTCACAATAATTTCAGCATTTTTGCCGGGAATCTTCAGTACATTACACAGCTAAGTAAAATTAGCCTACCGAAGCCTATATATGTACATCTTGAAATAAATACCGGCATGAACAGATCCGGTCTATCGCCTCAAGATCTCTCAAAAGCAATAAACATTATTTATCAGAGCCCGCACCTTAAGCTGGAGGGTATATTCTCACATTATGCTACCCTACCCGACGATATGGATTTTGCAAAGAGACAGGCAGAATCCTTTCAGAAGGTTTTAAGTGAAGTAAAGCTTCCAGAAAACATCTTAGTTCATATGGAAAACAGTTTAGGGATTTTAAAACTACCTTTGGAGATCACAAACAGTATTAGGCCCGGAATTGCACTATATGGACTTGTTTCAATAGATTCCGATACTCATTTGGACCCTGTGCTCAGCCTCAGATCGCAAGTTATTGATGTAATAAGCATCCGTAAGGGAGAAGGAGTAAGTTATGATCATCTCTTTAAAGCAAATGATGATATGTGGGTTGCAACGATACCCAGCGGGTACGGGAATGGTTATATGTGGAATCTAAAAGGGAAAGCGGAAGTGCTCCTCCATGGGAAAAGACTGCCCGTCCTGGGCAAAATTTGCATGAACCATATTATGTTTGATGTCACAAAACTCGTTGGAGAAGTTAAGATTGGTGATACGGTGACATTAATTGGAAAGGATGGTAAAGAGGAAATTACAGTTTCAGAACTGGCTGAAAGCAGCAATACTATAAACTATGAGATCGTCACAAAATTATCACCAAAACTTAAAAGAGTGATAGTATGACTAATCAAAGAAAAAAAACAACGCCAAAAAAGGATTTAAACCAAATTGGAGAACTACCATTCTCCAGAGAAGTTGAGATGTCCGTCCTTGGGGCAATGCTTATGAATGAAGAAGCCCTCTTTAAAGGGCTTGAAACTCTGAAAGAAGAGGACTTTTATATTGATGCCCACAAGAAAATCTTTAAAACGATTTTAGAAATCTTTGAGACACACAAAAATGTTGACCCACTGACCCTCACAGAAGAACTAAAAAAGAGGGAGATACTTGAAGAAGTTGGAGGCCCCGAATATATAATGGCCATCATAGAGAGTGTAATTTCACCTGCACTTATTGATAACCACTGTAAAATCTTACTAGAAAAGTCGGTCTATCGGAAAATTATCGAAAACTCTACGGAGATTCTTAAAGAGGCTTTTTCAAGCTCCATGCCTGCTGATGAGCTCTTAGATTACGCAGAGCAGGAAATTCTGAGCATCCGGGAAAGAGAAGTAAGGAAAAGCTTTATTCCTATGGAAATACTCGTTACAGAAAACGTCAAGATGATAGAACACATTAGAGCCTCTGGATCGAACATAACAGGGGTTCCCTCCGGCTTTGCTGACCTCGATACTATTACCTCAGGATTTCAAAAAGGCGATCTTGTGATCGTTGCCTCAAGGCCTTCCCAGGGGAAAACCAGTCTGGCACTCAGTGTAATGAGATACTTAGGCGTAGAACTCGGGAAACCGACAGCAATGTTTAGCCTCGAAATGCCTATGGAACAAATTGGTCTCAGGCTTCTTTGCATGCAATCCAGGATTGATATGTCCAGATTGAGGAAAGGAATGATCAAAGATGAAGAGTTTGAAAAAATAACTATAGCTGCGGGGCAATTAAAAAAGGCACCTATATATATTGACGACACCCCATCGATACCAATCCTCGAACTAAGGGCAAAGGCAAGAAGAATAAAGCGCGAACATAACGTTGAAGCCATCTTTGTAGACTATCTTCAGTTAGTCCAAGGACCAGAAAATTCTGAAAACCGACAGCAAGAAATTTCAGGAATCTCACGTTCACTGAAGGCTCTTGCTAAAGAATTGCAAATTCCAGTAATTGCACTTTCTCAGCTTTCCAGAGCTATTGAGCAGCGAGCAGACAAAAGGCCCCAACTTTCGGATTTGAGGGAATCTGGCGCTATTGAACAGGATGCAGATCTTGTTATATTTCTTCATAAACAAAAGGGGGACGAAGATATGGAGTTCAGAGGAATCCAAGCTCCCCTTGAAGACAACACCGTAGACGTAATTATTGGAAAACACAGGAACGGTCCCATTGGTGAGTTAAAGTTAACTTTTATCAAGGAATATGTCAAATTTGAGAATTATGCCCCCATACCTTTAGATTTTTAACATAATGCTAAAAAAACTATGTAAATATTACATCGGGTTTTCAGCGTTAATTCTAATTAAGATCTGCCTCGTGTTTGCCGCCTCAGTTTGCATCGCATTTACATTCCAGCCTTATAAATGGCTCTATGTGCTTTCGGTGGTGGCTTTGAGCCTCTTTCTGTCATATTATGTAGTATACTTATTGAGAAGGCTTGGAACCACGTCTTTTATCTGGACGCTTGAAAAAAATAACCCAGAACTTGGGGAAAACTTGATCTCATATTTTGAACTCCGAGATGCAGAGTCGCCATATAAAAAGATTCTTGAAGATCGACTAAAAGAAGTAGTTCCAAAAAAGCTTCATCTTGGCGTTTCTACTGTTAAAGAGTTTAGATTTGTGTATTTTAGCATAATACTTCTACTTACATCAGTTTCCCTTTTCCCCTCCAAATACACACATCTCGATCAGGTTCCTTTAATGGAACTTCAACCGAGAGTTGTCCTGGCGTTTTCAGACTCTCTAATTACCTTCAGGGCACCACTTAAGTTAAATTTTTATGTCCAGGAACCTATGGGAAACATTGTATTCAAGGTACGAGACTCTACTTTACAGATTAAGTTTGGAAATGAGGGCACTTACAAAATTTTTGGAAGGCTTGGTAATAAAAAAACAATCCCTGCAGTAGCAAAAATCATTCAAGAGCCAATTATTGACTCATTTTATGTTATGACAATAGATAAAAATCACAGAAATCCACAATGGATTGTATCAATCGCTGGGGCTCCTGTAAAAATAAAGATCTTCGCGAGCCCAGAATATCAATTAGCAGCATTAGTTCAAAATGAGGTAGTAAAAAATTCGCAGGGGCAGCTTGAACTGACCTTAAAACCCGAACAGGATTTCAACCTTTATGCAGAACTATCTCAAGGAGTGCTGAAAAAAAGGTTTCTTCTCACTACTTTTTCGATTGTACCCAACCTCCCACCAAGGATCATCATTGAAGAGCCAGCAGCCCTATATTCTTATATACCTGAAGACATGAAGCAGAAAATTCTTGGGCAAGTATACGATGAAGATGGCGTTAAGGTAATATACTTGCATTACTCTCTCCGCGGTTCATATAGAAGGACAAAGATTCCAGGCGATGCCCAAAAATCTAGGAAATTTCAATTCATTATAGACTTAGAAAAAGAATTGATGCTTCCTGGAGACGAGCTAAAATTTTATGTACTCGCCGAGGATCAGCAAGGACTCATCGACTCATCAGAATTGTACACTGTTATTTTCCCTACACTGGAGGAAATATACAAAGAAGAAGTAAAGAAGATGGCAGAATTCGTATCCGAGTTTAATAAGGGTACTGAAACTTTTTCGAGAGTCACTGAAAAAATTAATAAAACCCTCGACTCGCTCAGGGCTAATCCTCTTAAACGGGAGACCGAGACAGAAGAGGTAGATGAACTCATCAGAGAAATGGAACGTATGACAGATGAATTTTCATCTGTAATTGAAAATCTTGAATTACTCCAACATATCACAGTTTCACCAGAGCTTTTGCAGAAGTTACAAAGGGTCGGCGAAGAACTTTACAAGTTGATGGAGAAAGAACTACCGGATCTCCTTAAAAAGCTTCAGACTCTTAATGATTCAACAAGCAAATTTAAAAAAGCTGATCTCGAGGAACTGGAAAAACATGCTCAGGAAATCATGGAAAATCTATCTTATATGGAACAACTATTGGAAATGGCTAGGAAAGAGATGATATTTAAAGAAGCACAAGAAAAGATAGAGCAGCTCATTGAAAAACGGCATCATCTCAAAAACCTGACCCAAAGCGAGAGTACAGACAAAATAAAGGAACTTGAGGAACAATTTGAAGAGGAGCTTCGAGAAACCTTTGAAGATATCTCCCAGCGCCTCGACAGTTTAGATATTGAAGATAACTTTAATGAACGAGCATCTTCAATAGTAGATTTGCAGCAGAAAATAGTCAAATCCGCTTCAAAGGGGAGCAAAAAGCAAACCACTTCTTTACAACATAAACAGGCAGAAGAGCTTAACCAGCTGCTGGCACAAAATAGGAAGCTTGGTGAATCAGCAATTCAACAAGATATGGAAAAACTTATTGAAACTATAAATGAAATCAGAAAGGGACTTCTTATAACCTCTCTCGAATTGGAGGAAAATATACACAATAATGCCTTTCTCGTTTATGTACACCGAAGTCTTGAAAGAATAAGAGGAGAATTAAGTAAAGTCGGCATTTTGATTTTGATGTACTCTCCAAGAGTTCCAAGATTGGTTGATATCGCAATGGACTCCTTGTATGAAAATCCAAATGTTTCACTAAGTTATATAAATTCGGCAATTTTTGAACTATTCAGGATCCAAGCTATGGCAAAATCTTCGTCCCAGGGTGGAGGGATTGAAGCCATGAAATTCTTAGAAAATCTGATGAAGCAACAAGCTTCAATGATTAGAGAGACTGGAGCTCAGATTCAGATCCCGATGCCTATGCCGCAAAGTTATCAGAATTCCATGTTAGAAAAAATCTCAGAAATGAAAAGCCAATTAGTTTCTATGTACATGAATGCTGAAAACCAGGAAGTCCGAGAGAAAATCGAAGAGGCGCTGAAAGGACTTCAAAAAACAGAAGAAAAGCTGAAACATCGTGAACTTGACCAAGAACTTGTTGAGACTCAAAGAAAAACCCTCAAGCATCTTCTTGAAGCTCACGGAATCTATAAGCGCGAAGAATTTGCGGAAAAAAGATATTCAGAACCTGCAAAGCCTTACCTATTCACCCCCCCCCGCACTCCCGAGATTATAAATGAACTCAAACTTATAGAGAATATGAGAAACATCAAGGACTTACCTCCTGAAAAGCAAAAGCTTATATCGGAATTTTACTACAAGTTACTCCGTCTTTGAAGTACTTTCAACGTCAAAAAGACTTCGTACTTTCATTACATTAAGTTTATGTTCGGAAAAAGTCTTTGAAAAATAATGGGTACCGTCTCCCTTTGCGACAAAGTAGAGGTAATTAACCTTCGCTGGGTAGAGAGCTGCAGTAATTGAAGCGATGGAAGGCGAACATATGGGCGTAGGCGGGAGGCCCGAATATCTGTAAGTATTATACGGGGTTTCAATCCTTGTCTCACTGAATTTTAGCCATGCTTTCCTTTGGTTTAAATAATACTCAAGGGTAACATTTGATTCAAGTGGTCGTCTGAGTCGCAACCTGTTATGAAAAACCGCTGAAATCAAAGGTCTCTCAAAATCCACCTGCGCTTCCTTCTCAATAATCGAGGCAAGAGTCAGAGTTTGATTAAGGGACATATTGATTTCTTCCATTCTATCATAGAATGAATCCGGGATTACGGCGAATAATTGATAAACCATCCGCCATATTACCTGTTGTGGGTCCTCAGCCCAGAAGAATTTATAAGTTTCAGGATATAGATAACCTTCTAAGCTTATTGTAGCATCCAACTTAGGGAAATAGCCCCTTAGATAGCTGAAAAAGCTTGGGTCCAAAACCAATCCAAGAAACTCGCTGGTATCTACTTCGATAGTAGAAAGCTCCTTCGCAATCTCAAGGATAGTGGCTCCTTCTTTCACAGTTATAGGATACTCAAGGACATATAGACTGTTGTATACCATAGCATACAATAGCCTAAAAGTAGGGAGGGGCTTAGATAATTTGTATTTTCCCGCTTTAATATTTTTGTCCCACTTAAAAAGCCTTGAAAGAACAACAAAGCTGAAATCATCTCTGATGAACCCCTGCTTTTCAAGGTCCTTTGCCGCCACACTTGTAGGTATATTTTTAGAGATAAGAATCTCATAATCACCCTTTACTGGGTATCTAAACTCGATAAAATAGATGATTAATAACACTGCAATAATGTAGCACGCTACCGAAATATACTTATTCATAACTACCACGCTTTGAGTCCAAATATTCCTGCAAAATAATAGCTGCCGCATAGCTATCAATTACATATTTTTCGCTATGAGTTTTCGGGAACCTTCTGAATTTTTCGAAATAAATTTTTTCCGCGTCCTTCGAAGTTAGACTTTCATCTATAAAAACAAACTCTACACCCTTAAGCTCATTTCTAAGGCTATTAACAAAATCTTTAATTTCTTGCGAGAGTTCTCCTTCATCGCCACTCATCTTCAATGGGATTCCAACAACTACTTTTTCGATCTCATTATCAATTATAAATGAAACAACTTTTTTTACAAGGTGTTTATCGTTATCCAGTGCATCAATAGGCGATGCAATTACACCAAGCTCGTCAGACCACGCAAGGCCTACACGTTTTCTTCCATAGTCTATAGCAAGAACTCTACGAGACATTACCCTCCATCAATGCAAAATAGTACGCCCCTAATAATGATGCATTACTCCCCAGTGATGCTTTTTCAATTTTTAGTTTTCGCCTCTCAAACCCCATTACTCTACTCCGCAATATTTGTAAGCATGAGTCAATAAAAAGATCAAAAGCTCCACTTATACCCCCTCCAAGCACTATCACATCGGGATCAAAAAGATGAATAAGATTTACAAGACCAATACCCAGAAAAGTGCCATATTCTTGCCAAAGAAAAGCAGCGGATTTGTTTCCATTCCTTGCTAACTCTGCTAAAATATGTGGAGAATAGTCATCTAACTTTTGTCCCTGCCTTTGAAAATAAGCCCTTGCCCTTTGAGAGAAGTATCCATTTCCAAGAAATGCTTCCAAACAACCCCTTTGGCCACAATTGCAAACGGGTCCAGACGGATCGATTACCATATGTCCAATTTCACCGGCAAAGTTCATAGCTCCAAGTATTAGCCTCCCACCTGTAATTATGCCTCCACCTACTCCGGTGCCAAGAGTAATCGCGATGACATCCTCAAAGCCTCTACCTGATCCAAACTGCCATTCGCCTAAAGCGTAAGCATTTGCATCATTTACAACAAAGCAACGAACATCCGTGGAACTCTCGAGAATCCTTTTAACGTCCACCTCGTCCCAACCAGGAAAGTTAGGGGGATTATATACAACTCCCCTCTCGTGATCTACTAAACCTGCAATACCAAGACCAACACGCGCTGAAACTTTAGAATATTTTTTGATGATTCCCTTTAACTTCTCTAATAACTGATCCTTCCCTGCTTCCGGATATGTGGGTTCACTACTAAAGGTCTGAACAACACCTCCAGCTACGATACCATATTTAATGTTGGTACCCCCAACATCAATAGCAATAATCCTTTCAATCATTCTTCTTTTCTGAAGAGCCCTTCTTCAGAATTTCTATCTCTTCCTTCAACTTTCTAATTTCTGCCTGTAGTTCTTGAACGAGGGAATTACCTTTCTGTTCAGTAGAATCGTAGAGTTTCGACTTTAGTTCACTTATTTTTCTTTCCTCTGAGACCTTCTGGGCGTATACAAAAACTATGAAAACAATGAAAAGAATTGATACCACTAAAAAATACCACGATAGGACATCCCAGTTAATATTCCAAAAAAGGAACTTGAGAGTTCCAACGCCTGCAAGAGCAGGATTTTGAATTAGAATAACGAAGAAAAATATTTCCAATAACAATACTATAATGACCAAAAAGTAAAATAAAAAGTTAAACATACAACTAATATTAAACCCGGCATTTGAAAAATTCAAGAACCCAGCTTCAACGTAAAGTCTCAGTTTTCATCATTTTGCGAGTCGTATTCAAAAACATCGAGAAATTTCTGGTATACCTTGCCCTTTAACTCACCGAAATCAACTTCTTTAGATAAACACTCTTTCATTGAAGTCATTGGGATATCTGTAATCCCACAGGGATTAATATATGTAAAGGGCTTAAGGTCATTATTCACATTCAATGAAAACCCATGAAATGAAACCCACTTTTTAAACGCAACTCCGATGGATGCAATTTTTCCTTTCTCTGTGAAAACACCCGTGTACTTATTATGTCTAAATGCATTAATTCCGTACCCTCCGAGTACTCTTGTGAGTACTTCTTCAATTTTGTATACAAACCCCTTCACACCCGCAAGGGCGTTCTCAATTCGAAAAATAGGATATCCAACGAGCTGGCCAGGTCCATGATAAGTAATATCTCCACCCCGCTCGATCTTGTACAACTTAAATCCCTCTTTCAAGAGTTGATCAGAAGGGAAAAGGAGGTTACTCCAGTCTCTGTTTCTTCCAAGTGTAAAAACAGGATCATGTTCTACAAGTATCAAGGTATCAGGTATCTCATCTTTAATCCGTTTCTCTACCAGAGCTTTTTGAAGCTTCCAGGTTTCTTCGTAAATCTGGAAGCCCAGATCCATAAGTTCGATCATTTATTCATAATGTGGATAGATTTTTTGTAATAGTTCTCTGCACACTCCATAATAGCTTCAGAAAGAGTAGGATGCGGAAACACCGTATTTGCCACGTCTTCTACCCTTAAATGATTTTCTAAGGCAAGACTCCCGACTGCCGCAAGCTCGGACACATGTGGCCCAATCATATGTATGCCAAGAATATTATCTTCCTCATCACCGAGGATCTTGACGAAACCTGTTGTATTTTCCTGGGTAAGAGCGCGACCATTTGCTTGGAATGGAAACTTCCCTACTCTATATCTGATACCTTTCTCTTGCAACTCCTGTTCAGTGAACCCAACTCTAACAAGCTCCGGATCCCCATATACCACCGAAGGAATGTATTGAGCACTGTAAGAACTCTCCCCTAAGCCTATTATCTCCGCTACTCGAATCCCATCCTTCGATGCTTTATGTGCCAGTTGGGGACCGGGGATTATATCCCCAATTGCGAACACGTTTCGCAGGTTAGTTCTTAAATTTGCATCAACTTTTATAAGTCCTTTCTCATCGAGCTCGATACCAGCAGTTTTAAAGCCTTCTGTATTCGGCTTTCTGCCCGTTGCTAATAAAATACGGTCGGGGTTAACGGGGATCTTCTCACTACCCTTTATAATAAAAAAGCTATTCTCCTCTTTTATTAGTTTCGATTCTAAAAACAACCGAATACCTTTCTTTTCTAACACTCTTTTTACAAGAATAACAGCTTCCCTGTCAAACCCCAACAGCATTTCGGGTAAAATCTCCACAATAGTTACACGAGACCCCAGTCTACTGTAAATAGAAGCCATCTCAATCCCTATTACACCGGCACCCACAATCAGAAGGTCTGAAGGTATATTTGTGATTTCAAGAGCATCACTTGAATCAATGACCTTCTGCCCGTCAAAACCTATTCCCGGAATTGCCCTCGGACTCGATCCTGTTGCTAAAATAATAGAATCCGCTTCCAAAAGAATATCTTCTGCCTTCACCTGTTTTTCATTCAACAGAACTCCCTCACCCCAAACTACTTCGATGCCATACTGTTTAAAAAGGTATTCCACACCCTTTAGTAATTTTGTTACCACAATATGCTTCCATTGATTTATTTTTTCAGGTTCGAACTTAAATTCTTGGCATGAAACGCCCTTTCCAGAAAAAAGTTCAACCTTATCTTTAATGGAAGTTACTTCGAGGAGCGCCTTTGTTGGTATACATCCTACATTAAGACATACGCCTCCCAAATATTGTTTCTCTACTACACACACTTTTTTTCCGAGTTGTGCAAGTCTGATTGCAGCTACATACCCGCCAGGTCCAGCACCAATTACGATAGTATCAAAACTCCTAATCACATCTGCCTCCTTTACTTTACCAATTTTAAAAATTATAATTTAACTATGATGGAAAATACAGGCTCATGTAAAAAGAAAAGTGTAGATGGTTTTTTGAGTTTTTACTACTTTTTCAGGCACAAAGTAGCTATAGATGCAGAAAAAACTTTTGGAAAGTATGGAAAGGTCGTTGCCGAAATTCTGCTCACAGGCCCTGATTTATTCATCTTTCTTTTTAGATTATATAAAGACACCGAAGTCTCCCTTGAATACAAAATTGCTTTGGGTTCTATACTTGCTTATTGGGTTATTCCTTTGGACTTCTTATCAGAGATGTTCACAGGGGTACTGGGATACATTGACGATATTTTCCTTGCTGCTTATGTATTAAATGGTCTTATTAAACAGTTGAGCGCTGAAAAATTACAGTCTTACTGGCCAGGTTCTGAGGAAGCTCAGAAGGTGATCTCAAAAATCCTGGAATATTCTGAAACTATATCTAAACTGTTGGGGAAAAACAGTAAAAAGAAATTGGATGAGCTCATAAGCAGAATATATCAAAGAGTCGGCATAGAGGAGCCTCAACCTAACGAACAACCGAATAAAAACGCAGAACGAGATACAAAATTCGAGTAAATTTTACGAATCTAAGACTTATTTATTTCAGAATAAAAAAGATGTTAAAAAAATCTCATCGAAGTAGGATTCTTATTGGACAGAGTACATTTTAAATTGACTAAAGTTTCGGAGGTTACACATTTCTATTACGATTAAACTGACCCATAAGTACAAAATTTAGGTGCCTCGTTATGCAACTAAACAGGGCTCAAATGCTATATCTATTTGGATTAACGAAATCTTTAAAGCACAATAGAACATACCGGTGAATTACATTAAAATTTAAAAATGAGTGTTATAATTTCTGCATTAAACTATATTAGTCAAAGGTTTGGAATTCCTCAAGGGGTATTTGAAGGATTTGAACTAGTCGAAAAAGGGGATATCTGGATTATGTCCAAGGAAGCGGCGAGATTTCACATAAAACGCTACTCAAGAAAAGGAATAAGATTAATCCGGGTTTTTAGGGACGGATATAAACTCACAACGGCGGGTATTCAAATATTTGGAAAATACGCAACAAGAAACGTCCTCGAGATCAACGAAAAACAACTTGAGGATTTTTTAAAGGGGAAAAATTTGCTTGTGGCAAATAATGCAGTTCAAAATGGGCAAGTAATAGTTAAATCTGGAACTGATTATCTCGGAAGCGCATTGTATAATAATGGGAACGTCAAAAATCAGTTACCAAAAGGACGAAGATGGTTTTAAGAGAGAAAATAGTTATTTTAGATTTTGGCTCTCAATATACACAACTTATAGCAAGAAGAATCAGGGAACTAGGAACGTATTCCGAAATATTCCCCTTTTGGACAGAACCTGAAAACTTTGGCGAAGGTGTGATTGGAATTATCCTCTCAGGCGGTCCATCCAGCGTTTACGATCAAAATCGGCTCTTGCCATCTAAAAAAATCTTTGAAATGAACATTCCAGTTCTCGGTATTTGTTACGGACTTCAAGTAATATCCCTCCTCTTCGGCGGGAGAATCGTAGGTAACGAAAAAGGAGAATATGGATATCAAAAAATCAATATAATTGAGGTAAGTAAACTGCTAAAAGGAGTAAAAGATGGAAGTACCGTATGGATGTCCCACGGAGATAAGGTAAAAGAAATCCCCCCTGGATTCAAAAGAACTGCATCTACGGAGTTCTCTCCCTTTGCAGTTATAGAAAATACAGAACGTCGAATATACGGGATTCAATTTCATCCTGAAGTTGCTCACACCGAATATGGTCTCAAAATCCTTGCAAATTTTGTTAATGAGATATGTGGATCCAGTGGAGAGTGGAACCTTGAAGGCTTTCTTACGATGAAGATTCAGGAAATAAGAGATACGGTTGGTGACTCCCCTGTTCTCCTGGCTCTATCGGGTGGAGTAGATTCCTCAGTGGTTGCATATATACTTGAAAAAGCAATTGGATACAATTATTACCCAATCTTTGTTGATACAGGGCTTTTGAAAAAGGGTGAAGCAGAAAGGATCCAGAGAATCTTTGGTAACAATCCAAACCTGCGTATTGTAAATGCCTCTGAAGAGTTCTTTCTTACTTTGCAAGGTACAAAAGACCCTGAAAGAAAGCGAAAGAAAATCGGAGGTAAATTTATAGAAATATTTGAACGGGAAGCAAAGAACATCGGTATAAATTTCCAGTTTCTTGCGCAAGGCACGTTATACCCCGATGTTATCGAATCTAATCCCATTGTTGGGCCATCGAGGGTGATAAAATCCCACCACAACGTGGGTGGTTTACCGCAAAAACTCCATTTGAGGCTTGTGGAACCACTAAAGGAACTCTTCAAAGACGAAGTAAGGCAGCTTGGAAGACTACTGGATGTGCCTGAGGAAATATTGAGAAGACATCCATTTCCCGGACCGGGGATGGCAGTAAGGATCGTGGGGGAAGTAACACCCCAAAAGGTGCGAATGCTTCAAGAAGCTGATCAGTTAATTGAAGAAATAATAAAAAGACATGACCTTTATGACAAAATCTGGCAGATTTTTCCCGTTTTTCTACCTGTTAAAACCGTTGGAATCAAGGGAGAAAAGAGAAGCTACGAAAATGTGCTTGCTATAAGGGCAGTAGTTAGTCTTGATGGAATGACGGCAGATTGGTATCGTATACCTTATAAAGTTCTGAACGAAATTTCGTCCACACTGCTGAATTCTATAGAAGGCATTAATCGGGTAGTTTACGATGTTTCTACTAAACCCCCTGCAACTATTGAGTGGGAATAAATGCGAGTACTGATAATTTCAGATATTCATGGAAATATCGTAACTATGGAAAAGCTACTAAAACAGGAACAGTATGACTTGATGATTTGCCTTGGAGACATCGTTGATTATGGACCATTCCCAAATGAAGTTGTGCAAATGGTCAGAGAAAATGCCGATTTTTGTGTCTTGGGCAACCACGACTTTAGCCTCGCCTTTGGGACAGAATGTCCAGGCACTACAGACGAGTTTAGAGAAATAACTTATAATTTGAGAGATTTTTTTGACTACGAGTTAACCCTTGAGAATGCAAACTATATTAGAAATTTACCCTATACCATGGAATTAAACCTTCTCAGTGTAGAGATCTTAATGGTTCACTCTTCACCTAAAAGCCCTCTTGATGGGTATGTTACCCTAGACCAAGATGTAAATATTATCAAAGAACAAATGATCCAAGAGAGGCATTTTGATAAAATCCTTTACGGTCATACGCACAAATCAGGATATATTACAATCGAAAATACGGTTATATTAAACCCAGGAAGCCTGGGCTTTCCCAGGGGAGACCGGCATCCGACATACGGTATATTTGAAGATGGAAACTTTGAAATCAAGACGCTGGAGTACAATGCAAAGAAATTAATAAATGTGTACAAGGACCATAAAGTACCTGAAAAAATTATTGAAATGCTCTTTGGGAGTGACAGATGATACCTAAAGTCATTGATGTTAATGGAGTGAAGATGGGAGGGAACAATCCATTAGTTTTAATTGCAGGTCCGTGTGTCATTGAAGGGGAGAACCTCGTGATGCACACGGCTGAAGAGATCAAAAAAATTGCAGACAAGCTCAACATCCCATTTATATTCAAATCTTCGTATGCAAAAGATAACAGGTCATCGGTAGACTACTATTATGGGCCAGGTGTTGAAGAAGGGACTAAAATACTCGAAAGAGTGAAGAAAACCTTCAATGTCCCAGTGTTATCCGATGTACATTACCCCGATGAAGTGAAAATTGCCGCAGAGGTTCTTGATATCATCCAACTACCGGCTTTCCTTTCCATGCAAACCCGCTTGACCCTCGAAGTTGCAAGAACGGGGAAGGTAATAAATATTAAGAAAAGTCAGTATCTTGCTCCTCAAGACGTGAAGAATATCATAAGGAAGATAGAAAGTACCGGTAATACTAAAATCCTGTTAACTGAAAGAGGAACTTTCTTCGGTTACCATAACCTAATTGTAGACATGCGATCTCTCAAGATTATGAGAGATTTTGGGTATCCAGTAATTTTTGATGTGACCCATACTGTTCGTATATATGGAATTCCATCTAGTAATCCGGTGGGAGGTAATCCTGAATTTATATTTCCCCTCGCACGAGCCGGAGTTGCAGCAGGTATTGATGCAGTTTTCATTGAAACACACCCAAACCCGAGCACCGCATTGTCAGATGCTGCGAGTATGTTACCACTGGATCAACTTGAAGCCATTCTTATCCAGTTAATCGAAATCGATAAGATCGTTAAGGCGTATTTATACGAGGATTATCACTAAGGTAAAGTTTTACAATCCTACCCTCTTTTACAAGAATTCCCCCTGGCGGTTCAGATTTTATCACATAAGCTCCGCTACCCATAATCTGCCACTTCAAATTCTTTTCTTTAAGCATTTCAATGGAATCTTCAACCTTCAACCCTGACACATAGGGCACCTCAATAGTCTTCCTTGATCCCACGTATGCATTTAAAACCACCTTATCCGCAAAGAAAAGAAACGCAATTGAAAAAATTGCAAGGAATATACAAACGAAAACGAATGTCAAAATGAATCGTACACCCTTCTTTTCTATAGGTTTCCCAGCTAAGTTATTAGATTTCTTCATTTTCTTCCTCCTTAAGTTCGGGGGCTACTGGGTTCCAATCCATTTCCTCTTTAGTACCATCACTGAATATCAGCGTAATCTTGCCAGTCATATAATTTACTTCTGTGACTTTTCCTGGACCTCTATCGCTTTCTATCACAGCTCCAACCTCAGGAAAACGGGACCTGAGATCTCTATAATATTCAATTTCATATCTGAGACAGCATCTAAGTCTGTTACATAATCCCGAGATTCTTTCTGGAGATGCAAATATAAACTGTTCCTTAGCGGTTTCAAGAGTCACAGATGGCAGGTCCTTTAGAAATCTCTTGCAGCAGACTTCAAGGCCACATATCCCTACTCCCCCTAAAATTCTTGCAAGATCTCTCGCCCCAATCTGACGAAATTCAACTCTTACATGCAAAATCTTAGATAGGGCAGCGGCTACTTTATCCAGCTTTACTTTCCTATCTGAAGTAAAAACGAAGGTGATTACACCCTTAGAGATATCAAAATCCTCTCTAACAATTTTAATGTCTTTAAGGTTATTCTCAAAAAAATAGCCCTTTGTAATCTTCTTCATAATGGCTATTACTTCGTCATTTCCTGCAAACCTGAACCTATCCAGGATTTTATCCGTTTCTTTGTTAGAAAATCCCCTTACTTTAACAAGAATCTCCTCTTCCAACTCGGGGTACTTTAGGAATATATAGCTCCCTGGCGAAAAATCCACATGATAAGGTAAAAGGACTACATCAAACCCTCCTCCCACAATTGAAATTTCAATAGTCTTTTTTGACTCTCTTCTTCGAACTTTTTGCAATTCTATTCTCCCTGTGTCCCAAATCTTTCTTTACCTTGTTAATTACATCTCTATATTTTGCAGCCTTCTCAAAGTCCAACAAACTTGCTGCGTTAAACATACGACGTTCCATCTCCTCTATTGCCTCGTAAACAGGTAAAACGGCAAGGAGCTCATTTAATTCCTCTTCTACATCATGCCCTTCATCTCTCTTAACAGCTCTCTCATCAGCAATTGTCGTAGTCCTAAGGATTTCATCAGTAGACTTCTTTATAGTTTGAGGAACTATATTGTGTTCCATGTTATACCTCACCTGGATCTCACGTCTCCTTCGGGTCTCATTAATCGCCCTTTCCATCGCTTCAGTAACTTCGTTAGCATATAGGATAACCCTACCACATGCATTTCTCGCAGCTCTTCCTGCAGTCTGAATCAAAGCTGTTTCAGATCTAAGAAACCCCGTTTTATCAGCATCAGTAATAACTACAAGTGATACTTCAGGAAGATCCAGCCCTTCCCTTAGGAGATTTACGCCGACGAGTACATCAAATTCCCCAAGCCTAAGGCCTCTTATAATCTCAACCCTTTCGAGAGCGTCAATTTCACTATGGAGGTATTTTACACGAAAGCCCATGGTTGTTAGGTAGTCTGCAAGGTCTTCAGCAGTCCTCTTGGTAAGGGTCGTTATTAGAACGCGTTCACCCCTCTCTATCACCTGTCTAATTTCTTCAACCATGTCCTCAACCTGGTTTTCTGAAGGCCTTACTATGATCTCAGGGTCAACAAGACCAGTAGGTCTGATGACCTGTTCAACTACAACTCCATTTGATTTCCTAAGCTCATATTCAGCAGGAGTAGCTGAAACGAATAATACCTTATCCCACATTGATTCAACTTCCTCAAATTTTAAAGGCCTGTTATCAAGTGCACTCGGCAGTCTAAAGCCAAATTCTACAAGCACCTCCTTCCTGGATCTATCTCCGTTGTACATCGCCATTAGTTGAGGTACTGTAACGTGAGATTCATCAATTATTGTTAAATATTCGTTGGGGAAATAATCTATAAGGCAAAAGGGCCGTTCACCGGGGCTTCTGCCAGAAAGGTGTCTGGAATAGTTCTCGATCCCGGGACAATACCCTACTTCTCGGAGCATTTCAAGATCAAATTTGGTTCTTCTTTCTAATCTTTGAGCTTCAAGAAGCTTACCCTGAGTAAAAAGCTCCTTTAATCTTTCTTCCAATTCAATTTCAATGGATTCCAGTGCCCTTTCCAGTTTACTCCTTGTAGTTACCCAGTGGCCTGCCGGATAAATAAGCACTCTTTCCCGAGTATCAATGACTCTATTGGTCAATCTATCTAATATACTTATTGATTCAATACTATCCCCAGGGATTTGCACCCTTACAATATACTCCTCATATGCGGGCACGATATCCACTCTACCACCTCGTACTCTAAATGTCCCTCTTTTAAGTTCTACATCGTTCCGAGTATACTGAAGATCCACAAGGTGGTCTAATAGGTCTCGCATCTTTATATCCTGGCCTACTTCGAGTAGTAAATAAAGCTCCCTAATATCTTCAGGGTCTCCAAGTCCATAAATTGCGGAAACCGAAGCTACAACAATAACGTCATCTCGCTCAATTAGTGATGACGTTGCTCTTAATCTCAATCTTTCGATATCTTCATTTATGTCGGCTTCCTTCTCTACGTAAGTATCTGTCTCAGGTATGTAAGCCTCCGGAAGGTAGTAATCGTAATATGAAATGAAGTATTCAACAGCATTTCTTGGGAATAGACTCCTAAATTCACCAAACAGCTGAGCTGCAAGAGTCTTATTGTGTGAAACTACCAGTGTAGGTAGCCCCAGCTCTTTAATAACATTAGCCATAGTAAACGTTTTCCCCGATCCGGTGACACCGAGGAGAACTTGATGGTTGACTCCACTCCTAAAATTCTCGACGATCTCTCTTATAGCTTTTGGTTGGTCCCCCTTGGGCTCTAATTCCGTCACAAGTTCAAATTTCGTCATGTGTATATTTTAAAGCTGATAGAATTGCAATTCAATGAATATAGAACATTTGGAATTACCTTTTAGGTGTGTTAAAATTTACAATAAAAGGGGGAGATGGATGTTATTATTGATGATTATTGCAAACTTATGGGGCTTACCTCAGATAGATTATGACCGAGACAGGCTGATTCAGCCGATCACCGATTTTTACAGTAGAGAAGCAAAGGTGCAAGAAGCCTTTAAACGGTTTAGACTTGAACGTCCTGAGCTTCACCCCCAAGTACTAAAACTCAGTAAAAATCACATAAGAGGAGAAAAGGAACCTGTTGTCATTAGGGTCCTTGCCCTAAGAATGGAATTTATGGAGGAGATACCTGATGACCCTAATTCGACAGGAAATGGACTCTTCAGAATAACTGATAATGGAGAGGATCCAATCATCGGTTTAGATTGTAATGGAATGCCTTACTATAATCCATATTACGATCCTCCCCACGACTGGAATTACTTCAACAATCAGATGAGGTCTCTTGCATCGTATGTCTACGCTGCAACTTACGGTAAGGTAAGACTTGAGTGGGTTGTAAAGCCTGACTCCGGGTTACCTGCATACAAGGTACCCCATACCATTGCATATTATGGGAATCCATCCAACATGGAACTCGGTCTGGTCACCTTTATGAGGGATGCCTTTAGAAGCGCAGACCTCGATCCAACCATTAGCTTTGAAGACCTTGACAATAACGGTATAAAAGATTACATGGAAGGTGTTTGGGATAGGTACATCGTATTCTATGCAGGTTCTGCGTGGCAAACCGATGTCCTCTTAGACTCTCCTTACGACCTTGCTGCCGTTACCATACCCCCTGGGGCTCTTGAATACTATATTGGCAGAGAATATCTACTGTTGAACGAAGCAAGAGACACGGTTTATGATGCATCTCTCTTACCTGCAACTATGTCGCAAGACGGCTTAGAAATAAAACTCCAGGGGACACTGTTTCACGAAAGCGGACATAACCTCTTTCTGCTCCCAGACCTCTACGATACCTATGGAAGAGGCGCAGGAATTGGAGCCTTCGGAATTATGACCACCGGACCATACCTCGAAGCGCAGGGGATCCCGTCTGGTCTTATACCACCTCTACCAAATGCTTGGGAAAGGATTTTTATCGATTATATTTTGAGGCTGGTCTTTGGTGATGGATTTCTAAACAATCAAATAATCACAGAAGTGAATCCAGGCCCTCTGTTTCAAGAGTTTAAAATATATCCCCTCACAATACCTGTAGACTCCTTTGTAATGAATAAAACACATGCTGGGATTCACTACGTAAGTGCTAATTTTCTTGAAGATCCTTACAGTAAGACGAGAATGGTCAAAATACCGATAAATTCATCTGAATACTTCCTCTTACAAAATATTGCAATGAATCTAACAGTAAACGATTTTGAGTCTTGTGGTGATACAATTCAGGTTTCCGGAAGGTGGAGTAACGGCGTTGTTATAGACTTTAAAGGTGAGAATGATTATCTACTTCCAGGTGATGGGCTTATGGTTTTACATATTGATGAAAACATCATCTGGGATAATTTTGCTTATAATACCATAAATGCAGTCCGTCCCATGGGAGTATATGTCTTAGAAGCTGACCATGTTCAGGATTTCCAAAGATTTAATGGAGATTTTTTCCCTTATGCCTATTGCTGGTTCGGCAGCCCTTATGACCTTTATTTTGAGGCCAATAATAATACAATTTCTTCTACTTCAAATCCCCCTTCAACAGACAACTATGGTAATAAAACCAGAATAACGATCTTCGATGTCTCATCTCAAGGATATGAAATGTCATTTAAAGTAAAACTTGAAAACAACTTACAACCATTCCCAATAAGAGTAGGTTTCAGTGTCATAGATTCTAATAGTAACAGAATGGTCTACGATGAACCTACCGATGGATACCTTGAAGTTAAAGATTCGCTATTATGTACTTTACAGAATATCTGCCGCAAATCAATCGATTTTATCTCCGTTGATACAACAGAAGTGGACTCCTTTGCACTTCTCACTATTTTGAATAGACACGGTCTCTCCTTGCTCTCAGACACCCTCAGGAACCAAAAATTTATTGATGTACCAGCTATTTATGACATTGATAACAATGGTTTTCCAGAGTTAGCCTTAGGCTGTAGCAACAGGAATTTAAGGCTGTATACTTTAAAAGATAGCAATGGAGATGGTTCTCCAGACTTACTGTTTAATATACAACTTCCCGAAGAAATTGCTTCAGCACCTTCTATATTTCCCTTAGGGAATGCTACATATATAGGGATCGGGACTTTTGACAATTACTACAACATCATTGATACTTTGGGAAACATCAGATTCAGGGTAGATATGGGAGCACCGGCATACAATATTCCTGCTTCAAACGGTTCTCTATTGTTCTACCAATCCTCTGATGGGAGGATGTTTGTGGTCACAGAAAGATTTGAAGTCTACAATTATGGCACTCCTGACCTTACTCCATCGCTCCTTTCCCCAGCAATGGTATTTGACACCACCTCTTACGGACTTAAAGTAATAACTGCAACCGGGATCGGAGACCATCTGATCTATAGTGAAGGTGGAAATGTGCTCAAACAGAGGAAATTCGCCCCTGCACCTATAAATGGCATGGCGGTGGGTGATATTGATGGAGACGAGCACCTTGACAATATTTACATTGCCAGCTCATATTTGATAGGAACTAATGAAGAGCTTTCATTACTTAATAGATTCCCCATTAAAATGGATACACTAAAGCATTTTCAGCCTCTCCTCGCTGATGTGGATAACGATGGACTCGAGGAAATAATAGTTCCTTCGGAGAACAGTATAAATGTTTACGGACACATGCAAATGGATTCACTGAACTACTATCCCGTTTCCAAGGGTTTAAACTCTCACGCAATAATTGAAGATTTAGACGGCAATGGAACAGTAGAATTAATTTATCTAACATCTGATGGTTATATCTATGCCCAGGAACTTCCCACAGCACGAAGTTCTTGGAGACATTTTGGTAAAAACTGTAGCCATAACCCATACTTCATCGAAATACCCCCCACATCAACCCCCAATGAGGAAGATATTTCCCTCTTATACGTATATCCAAGTCCTGTTTTTACTTCTTCCTGTAATCTCAGATTCAAGGCTAAAAGCGGTGGGCATGCACAAATTGAAATATACAATTTTTCTGGTCAGAAGGTAAAAACTATAGAATTTGACTTTAATGGAGGGGTCGTTGAAGAAAAGAAAATATTTACTGGAGACCTTGGACCCGACATTTACTATCTACGTGCTGTCTTCAATATGAGCGGAAAAAAGATTCAAAAAAGCACTAGATTTATAATAGGTAAAAACATGGAGCATTAATATGAATCATAAAAAAATAGCCTTAGTGACAGCAGGTGGAGATGCCCCTGGAATGAATTCATGCTTGAGATACCTCATCAAGGGACTGATTGATCACAACTATGACGTTTTTGGAATATACAGAGGATATAAGGGTATAATTGACAAAAATTACCAGAGGCTTACAAAAAGAGACGCAGGCGGGATCATTCAGCGCGGGGGAACCATACTCGGAACATCAAGATTCTCCCAATTCACCCAAAGAGAAGTCCAAAAACAGGCAGTCATGAACCTCGAAGAAATGGGCATAGATGTTCTTATTGTAATTGGTGGTGACGGCTCTATGCATGGTGCTGAAGCCATCAGCAGATTGGGAGTAAATTTAATTGCTATTCCTGCCTCCATTGATAACGACATATTCGGGACTGATGAATCTCTTGGAGCGGACACTGCACTTAACACCATAGTCAGATCTGTTGATATTATAAAAGATACGGCTTCATCTCTTGACAGGGCTTTCATTATAGAAGTAATGGGCAATACGTCAGGATTTCTTGCTTTGAACGCTTCAGTCACTACTGGAGCGGAAGCCTGCTTTATACCAGAATGTGAAACGGACATCGATGAAGTCGTAAAAAGGCTAAACCAACGCTTTGTAGAAGGTAGATCCAATTCTATTATTATCGTCGCTGAAGGCTACGGTTCAGGGTTTAAAATCAAAGAACTACTTGAGAAAAAAGGTATCAGATATGAGTTAAGAGTCACGGTGCTTGGACACCTGCAGAGAGGCGGTTCACCAACTTTTAAAGACAGAAAACTATCTCTTGAATTTGCTACCCATGCAATAAATCTTCTAATCAGCGAAAGATTTGGTGTTATGACATCTATGAGAGATGATAAGATCACGGAGTGTGCTCTCACCGAAGTAGTGTCAAAAAAGAAAACCCTTGATGAATCCTTGATAAAAATGATAGATACCCTGAAATGGGAGGACTAGAAAAATGCCATTAGTATCAATGAAAGAACTACTCATTGAGGCAGAAAAAAACGGATACGCCGTAGGGGCTTTTAACATTAATAACCTCGAGTTCTTCCAATCGGTGATGAGCGCTGCCGAAGAAGAAAACTCTCCTGTTATCATTGCAGTATCTGAAGGTGGCATGAACTATGCAGGTGTCGAATTCATAGAAGCAATTGTGAAAACTGGCATTGAGAAATATCGTGTACCATTCGCACTACATTTAGATCACGGGAAGAAACTGAAGAGCATCCTACAGGCTATTCGTTTTGGTTTTACTTCGGTGATGGTCGATGCATCAGACAAATCTATAGAGGAAAACATTAGGATTACAAGAAAAGTAGTTGAGTTAGCGAAACCTTTAGATATAACAGTTGAGGCAGAACTTGGAAGGCTTCTGGGGAAGGAGGAAGAAATAGAAAGCTCTGAAGCGATTTATACTGATCCCGAAGATGCACTAAAATTTATACAAGAAACTGAATGTGATGCCCTTGCTATTGCATGTGGAACTTCCCACGGTGCCTATAAATTCCAAGGTGAGCCAAAGCTTGATATCCAAAGGATACGTAAAATAAAAGAACTTATAGGGATACCTTTGGTGCTCCACGGGGCATCTGGTGTTTCTCAGGCGATGGTGCAGGAGGCAACGGCACTCGGATTCCAACTCAAAGGCGCGAAGGGAGTTCCTGATTCCGAAATAAAAGAAGCTATAAAAGCTGGCATCAGGAAAATAAATATCGATACGGACCTGAGGATCAGTTTTCTTATTGGATTCCAAAAGGTTTTCAGAGAAAGCCCTTCTGAAATTGATCCAAGAGCACATTTGAAAGAAGCAAAACTACGCGTTAAAGAAAAAGTCAAAGAAAAAATCAGATTGTTTAACTCTCACATTTAAGAATACAAATAGAATGGATCTTCTTCGTGACCTTAATCCAGCCCAAAGAGAGGCAATAACTTATGAAGGTGGGCCTGTTCTTGTCATTGCTGGCGCAGGCTCAGGAAAGACAAGGGTATTAACATACAGGGTAGCATATCTAATACGAGAAAAGGGCATTCCGCCTAGTAGAATTTTTGTAGCTACTTTTACAAACAAAGCCGCTGATGAAATGAAAGAAAGGATCAGGAACTTGATAGGTGCAAATATAAGAGACCTTTGGATAGGAACGTTTCATTCTCTATGCGCAAAGATCTTGAGACAGGAAATCGAAAAACTGGGTGTATACACAAGATACTTTACGATTATGGACAGAGAGGACCAAAAAAAGATAATAAAACAGATTCTCGGTGAATCCGGCTCGAAGGAGCCACATTTGGAGGATCTCGTTGAAAGTATTTCACAGATTAAAACATCAAGAAAGCAGGATAACAATCTATACCTTATGGAGATCTTCAAGAGATATAATGAAAAAATGCGGGAATATAATGCTCTTGACTTCGATGATTTACTTCTCCTCCCGCTCGAGATCTTTAGAAAGTTTCCCGATGTACTTGAGTACTACTCATCTAAATTTGAACATGTTCTCGTAGACGAGTACCAGGACACCAACCATGAGCAGTACCTTCTTATAAGAGCCCTCTCAAAACTCCATAAAAATGTGTTCGTTGTAGGTGATGAGGACCAATCCATTTATTCTTTTAGAGGTGCAGATATACAAAACATCCTAAACTTTGAGAAAGACTTCCCAAACTGTAAGATTATTAAGCTCGAGCAGAACTACAGAAGTACTCAGAAAATACTAAAAGCCGCTTCAACAGTCATTAGTAACAACAGAATGCGCCTCGGTAAAACCCTCTGGACTAATAATCCCCAGGGGAAAAACTTGAAGGTGATCGAAGCGGAAGATGGAGAAGAGGAAGCAAAAGCAGTTCTTGAGATCATTAAATCCAGTGGAAGGCCCTTTGGAGATTTCCTTATTTTATACCGAATTAATGCCCTCTCCAGAGCATTCGAGTCCATTTTTCAGAAAAATGGTGTTCCATACAAGATTGTAGGCGGTATTAAGTTCTACGAACGCAAGGAAATAAAAGACATCCTGAGTTATTTCAAAGCCTTAGTAAATCCAAGTGACGACATTTCACTTGAAAGGATAATCAATGTGCCTCCGAGGGGAATTGGTGAAGGTACCCTTAAAACTTTGAAGAATCATGCTGCTATCAGCAACACTCCACTCATACATACTGTAAGAAATCATAGAGAAATAGAGCTCCCGGAACGGGCTCATAGAGCGCTGGACAGTTTTATAAATCTGATTAATAGTCTGCATAAGAAAATTGAAGAATTGGATGCATACGAAATAGCCCAATTCCTCGTTGAAGAAATCAAATACTATGATTATCTCTTAAATTCCTTCGATCCTGAAAAATCCATCGACAAGATAGAAAACGTTAAAGAGCTCCTGGGAGAAATAAAAAAGATGGTTTCCGAAGGCACAACTTCCATTCTGGATTACGTCCAGCAAATATCCCTTAGAACTGATATTGATGAATACAACGCTTCTCCCGAATTTGTAACACTTATGACCGTTCATAATGCGAAAGGATTGGAATTCCCTATAGTCATAATTGCCGGAATGGAAGAGTCGGTATTTCCACATTTCAGATCCACGAATAGTGAATCCGAATTAGAAGAAGAAAGGCGTTTATTCCACGTTGCTATTACTAGAGCTATTGAAGAAGTTTACATTACCTATGTACGACACCGATACTTAAGAAAAGGTGAACTGATGACCTCACGCTTTATCTATGAGCTGCCCTCGAATGTAGTTGAATTCTCAAGCAGGGACGTGTTAGGCAGAAGTGCCGAAACATGGGAAAGATCTGTTAGAAAGGAAAGGGGTGAATTTGAACCTGGTGACCTGGTGTACCATCAGGTATTCGGTATGGGGAAAGTTGTGGATACTTACGAAGGCAAAATAAAAATAAATTTTTTTAAAGCGGGTTTAAAAACACTGGTGATGGAATATGCCAAACTTGAGAGAGTGGAATAGGAAGCTCTTTTTAAAAATCAATTTTACTGATATCCTCTTTGTTACAATTGGAGCCTTTATAACCGCGACAGGAATTGTGATCTTCCTGGCTCCAAACAAGATTGCCGCTGGTGGTGTTAGTGGTATCGGGATAATACTCCATCACATCTTTAACTTCCCCATCGGACTTACAATGCTCATAATCAATGCTTTCCTCTTTCTCATAGCTTTCTTTGTACTCGGTAGCGAATTTGGGCTTAAAAGTATTTACGCCACTATAATACTAAGCTTTTTCGTAGATTTGCTTGAATATCTTATACCCTCGAGCTTTTACATAAATGACTTAGTAATTGCATCAGCATTTGGAAACCTTTTGACAGGGACTGGAATAGCACTCGTTCTATCGAGAGGTTCTTCCACAGGAGGTACAGACATCCTTGCAATGATCGCAAATAAATATACAAGCATAAATATAGGGAAAGCACTCCTTGCAGTTGACTTTCTTATAACACTATTTGCGGGTATATTTTTTGGTAAAATTATAGGCATGTATTCGCTTTTATCAGTTATCATAAATACAAATACCATAGACTATGTTCTGGAGGGAATTACCAAATCCTTCCAGGCAATGATAATAACCTCGAAGCATTCTGAAATAAAAGAGCGTATCCTCAGTGAATTAGGAAGGGGAGTAACCCTTGTAAGAGTTATAGGAGGCTACTCTGGTGATGAGAGACTTGCCTTGTGGGTAATTTTGAGGTCTCCGCGAGAAATTGTAAAAATGAAAGAAATTGTAAAAGAAGAAGATCCCACTGCTTTTATTACTATTACTCACATCCGTGAGGTCCTCGGTAAAGGTTTCAAAAAGATATCAGGCTGAGCCTAAAAAGGCCTAATACCCAACCATTGGTTCAGAAGAAAATCAAGTCTACCCACGAGTAAAGAGAACCTTGCCATAACAGTATAACCAAAGGATGCACCAAATCCAAGCATTAGAAGTATCAACCCAGTTTTTGATACCTGCTTAATCACGGGCTTATCGTGGGGCATTGAAAAATAGAAATATATCAAGACCGCAATAACACCCAGAAATAGTATTAGGGCATTTATCCATAATATTGGACTTTGGTAAGGTGGCCTTAGAATTGAACCCTTAGCTTGCTCAACAACATATGCCTGAATAACTAACGGTATGCTTAAGCCAGACCCAATGCCCAATAGGAATGCCATAGGCCAGCGTATGAAGAATGAAATTTTAGGGATTGCAGCAGTAAGATATAAAAGACCAAGGACAAACGGAATAATGAAGAGAAGCTGCTTCTCTTGGAACAAAGGAATCCATAAGCTTGGGTAAAAAGCATTCTTGTAAATGATCACAAGGCTATAACCTGTAGCTAAACCAACGAACAAGTGCTCTGCAACTTTAAAAATGGGATTATCTTTATAAAGAAATGTAAAAATCGCAAGTGTGAGTATTGCCTGAACCCATATCCACCCATTTGTGGAAATATGCATCTTACTTCCTCCTCCTTGACAAAAAATACCCTATGTTACCAATTATGATGAAAAGGATTATTAACAATTGCCCTATGGAATTTGCGTCCATCATACGAATTGCAGAAGTAGAGTATTTTTGAATATTCATCTGTCTACAAAGCTCATTTACCGCATATTCATACTCAGCAGCAGCTTTCATTCCTGCAAGCATTCCAATAAACTGTCCGCTTTGAATATATGGGTAAAAGTCTCCAGCACTGATCCCAGTTACTGCTGCTGCTATTTTGACACCATAACGAGTATATGCATAAACAGCCCAGGATGCGGGAATTGAAGATCCACTAAAACTTATCACTAGGGCAATATCTCTATAATTTTTAACTGGCTTAAGAGCGTATATCTCATTGGTTTTTGTACCAAAGTAATCGGTTTTGTACACACTTTTCAAATCTTCCCCAAGGCCTAACATCACAACGGCTCCACCAGCTTGATATCCAAGAAATACGTAATCCGTATCACGTCTGGCGCCGAGGGTAACTTCTGCATCATTAAACGCATCTAAAGCAAGGCCTACACCTTGTAAGTTCAATGTCATTCCAATGGGAATGATACCACGAATAATGCAGTGCTTTATGACGGCCTTATACATTGGGTGAACTTCAGGTTGCACAGAAGGATCATAATCTGCAGAAAGTATAACATATGAACCCCGGGGCAAAGTATCGATAAATTCATATACCTTCTTCACCTGTGGAGATAACTTCTGTGGAAAGTGAGGGGGGAAGATCAAGGGAATCACAAGGCCAATAAGAATGGCAAGGTAAATGTACTTTCTATCAAGTTTGCTGAGCTTTATAAAGAAATCCCTCATCTTCAACCTCCTACCCAGTTCCTTTCAATTCCAAGGATTATCTTTATAGATGTTGCAACGACGCCAAGTCCGACTCCAATTAAAATGCCTCTCTTAGAAGCGAGATTCGGCACCGCCATTATCCACTCCACAATTTCATTCACATATGGAATATAGTTTCCAACTGTAGTAGTACCGATAATAATGATAAAAGCAGTAATCATCAGAATGGTTGCTTCCAGCCCCCTTATCCTGAATGCTCTATAAGCTGCTGATGACATGTAAAATGCGAGAAGTGAAAACACGGTCGCCTGTAGCGGAACCATCATATTTTGATAAAGCTGCTGAAAGAGAGAATTCTCCTCGGTGCCAAAAACAAATCCCACAAATACCATAGTAAAAAAGGAAACCAGAGCCACACCGCTATACACTGCATATTTTTTATCCTTTAACCTGTTAATATGGAATCTGAGGAAGCTAACGATAGCAAGAATATATGCCATCGAAGCTACTGCCCTATCCCAATCAAGGGCAGTATCATAAACCTGTTGAGAGATAGGGTGTGGCACAAAATACTGAATAGCCATTACTATTCCTGTGATAAAAACGATTATAAGCGGGATCCTTTTCTGTAACATAAACCCTCCTTAAAACAATCCCAGAGTAATATTAATACCAAATAAGCTCAAAATGCTTAATAATACCATTACTGAAGCAAGTAGCAGTTTCCCCAGGTCCTGTCCCTTTATACTTCCAACTAAAAGCGGATCCCTTGAAAGATAAGCACTTGCAGTGTAAAGTTCTTCACCTATTAGAGTATAATCACAGGTAACCACAAAGAATGGCAACTGGCCTGTTGAATCTGTCCCAGCCACTTGGATAGCTCCTGTTGATGCACCAGTCTCAGACAGAATAAGCGATTCAGCAAAGAAGTAACCCATAAAAAAGTTGGCTGCACTCCGTTCTCTTACCATCCGTGCGGAAACATGAGCCGCATATCCAAACTGACTATCGGTTGCAAAGTATATATCTTCAGGGTTATATAAATCAGGTCTTCCGATGGTTGTATAAGCCTCCTTCACCATTTCCCTTGCAATAGTAAATACTACAGGGTCATAACATGGCACAATAATCCTGGTTTCATATTGTCCTGCTCTTTTTGCAATGTGTGAGAGTATGTTTAAGGCCGCAATAGTGGCTATATCAGAAATAGTAGATAACCCACATACATATATAATCGGCCTTCCCATTTCTGTAGCTCTTCCAACAGCTTCATTCACCGCTTCAAGTCCGGCTATAGGCCTAAGGTAGAGATCTCTATTAGTTCTTGCCCTAAAGATATAATAAATTATTATTGCAGCAAATAGCATCATTACGATGAATAATGGCAATTTTTCCGTATCAAACCATTCAACCCGAGGCTTCATGAAACTACTCCACTCGCTTTCATATACAATGTTACCATTGGAAATACCCATGACTTTGTACCTGTATTCTCTCTTGTATTCGAGACCGTTATCAGTGTACGCCTTCAGAAATGGTAAAATTTCAATGGTATCAAGAGCGCAACCGCCGTCTCTTACTTCCCTGACTAATTTTATAGACGTTATTGCTGGTCTTAGAGAATCTGGGATATTAAGTATAATTCGGAGTTTCTGACCAGTTCCATCCGGGCTCATAACATCGGGTACTGTCAGGAAAATCATTAATGAAATCAATACCCTCATTTACTCCTCCTGTTTCACTTAATTTTAAACTAAAAACAATCCACAGTAAAGAACCCAATTTTATTAAAAATCTTACTACCTGAAGCGAAAGCGCTAAGGACAGCATACATTTCCAAACACATTTTACAAATTATAATCATCTCCTCACAAAAGTATTCCAAAAAGACCTCTACTCATTGCAAATCTACCTGCAGGCAAGAGCTTCCCGTCATAACCACTATTTATATTCTAATTTAAGGTGAAAAGAACTATGCATACGAAGGTTTTCTCCAAATAAAAATGGGGCCCCTTATGGGGGCCCCAAAAAGCTATTCTCTCTCATTTAACAAGGATAATCTTTTTAGTAGTCACTGAATTATCTGCATAAGTCCTTATAAAATATGCACCATAGGGCAAATTGGAGAGATCCGCATTGTACGTTTCACCTGTACCTTTACCATTATAAAGGGAAGCCACCTTCTGACCTTGTACATTAAAGAGTTCGACCTTTACTTCCTTCGCATTTACAGGAACTGTAAAGCTTAGCGTACCCTTGACAAGGGAATTTCCCAGATTTACACGATTTTCCCTAACACTCGAAGGTATGATATCAGCGTCTGTCCTGGGATAAAGAGTACCACGATATCTTAATAATCCCACAAGGCCATCAATTTGCTGATGAGTCACGGTTGGCCTCCAAGTGTATCCAAGAGCATAGTCTCCCTCGACAGTTAAAACAAAGGTATCGGGTGGAATGGCAGTATAAATATCCCAATCGCCGCCGGTTCCAATGTCGTATACAAAAACCGGAGGTTGTACTGCAACCAAAACGTGCTCCCACTGCTCGGACACTGCACCTGCTTCGTTCCTCAAATCAACAAGAGGTACGGTTACAGGGTTCACAACGTGACCACTACTTACAACTCGATAATACTTGAAATTCTGTATCTCCGTAATAGAGTTCGAGCCATATTCAAGAACCTCTCCTACAAGTATGACAGAATCGCCTTGCTGTATCGCATCAGAGGGAATGAAACTCACGGGGTCCCAGCCGTGGATCCCCGTCCAGGGGCCTTCACCCTGCTGAATAAAAAAGAAAGGATAGATAAAAATATCTTTCCATGCCGTTATGATACCAGTTATCGTAACAGATCTGCCGTTCCAAATACTCCTGAAACCATTATCAGCATCATTAGGCATTGTGTCAGATTCGATTAGGGTAATAGGTACAAAGCCTCCATAGAAATAGAAAGTATCCGCAATAGGTTGATTATAAATATCTTCTAAGTCAGGAGTATACAGCTTATAGTATGCAGCATCGGTCATCTCCCCCGTAGTCAAAAAGACAAGATTGGGATCATCTGGCGAAACGGAGGCACTTATTACAGATAGCGGATTTCCAGTAGCTGAATCTTCAATAACATAATATGTAGTGTTGGTTGCTAAAGCGGGATCAACGGGAGTCTTAAATTTGATATAAACCTGATTTCTATCAACCGAGTAGGCATCAGCGATTCCTGGAAAGAGAAATTCAAAGTCCTCTACGGATCTTGGCCTCAGCATATAGTATACGGTGCCACTTAAACTCCTCGCCTCCACAATACCCGTAACGTTCATCGCATCACCTACTGTTGGAGTGTAAGAATAATTATTTCTAACGACAACGTAACCAGTTCCATCGGTAATCTCAAATTCGTTATTCGATCCTAAATTGGTCCGGGTGATGTACGCATTCTCAATTTTTACAAGAACTCCCTCATAGGCCTCTGCAGAGTCTACTGGAAATTCCGATGTGCCTGTAGTATCAAGATGTGCGCAAGTGATTACACTAGGTTCAAGGGGAGGTAAATTGCTGACGACCGCGAAATCAGACATTGCATTAACTTGCAGCTCTGTATTCCCGTAGTATTCAAGAACTCCTGCAGTGACAGTAACTGAATCACCAATACTAATTGGTGGGAGTGTACCAAGACCTGAGGGGAAGTAGACCATTATCCCAGTCCATGGGCCCGCCTGTTTCATCTCTATGAATATATTTCTCGAGCCTGTAATTCCAGTAAGACCAGTTACGATCCCATTTACCCTAACGGTCTGCCCTACCCAGAGTGAGTTATTCTCTGCATCTCTCTCAAATTGCAGAGCATATATAGAAGTATCTTGCACCTGTGCTAAGAGGATGCCACCAAGCATCACTCCTCCGATTATACACATCAACCTTTTCATAATAACCTCCATTTTTAAAAAGCTCTAAAATCACTCACTTTTTAAAACACATTTAAAAATGCAGCTCCTGGGTGATGAGCTTTGAGAGGACTGCATCTGCATTATTATTTCCGTCCAAAGCATAATACTGTAGTGAAATGAAGGCAACGAGGGGATCTGAAGCCGGATAGGTTACTATACATGCGGGATTACCTTGCCACCTCGCTGGAATTGTGGGAAGAGTATAAATTATTTTACATAAAGACACAGGTAAAAATCCATCGAGTCTGCTGACTATTGAAGCACTACATGAAAGTGTATCGAATCCGGAAATAACGGGGTACAGTTTTTCGTTCCTTAGTAGTATTTTGTCCCAGGCGGATACGCTATCAACTCCAAGATAGTTTCTCGCAAAAGGTGAGGGAGGAAATGCAGGATTCATCAGCACATTTAAGATCGCAGGACTAATGAGAACGAGTTTTTTTCGACTATCCAGATAAGTAGAAAACGAATTTACAACGTTGGAAAAATGCTCACTTTGATCAGCAGTATACCATATGATGAGTCGGAAGCCAAGGTTGTTGATCATATAGTCTATGTCGCGGAAGGAATATGGTAGTCCCGATTCAACACTAAAAACTGTATACCCGTCAGGATAGTATGTATCCAAGAAATTCCTAAAGAAGAGGTCCGCCTGATTAACGTTTGCATCATCCATAAGAAGGATCTGACCCCTCACAGGTTTCACATACCAAGTATGTGATACTACTTCAGAAAGAGCATGTGACTCGTCAACAGCTGCTAAATATATGGTCCTCTCACCAGGGTCCAAATCTGTTAAAAATACAGAACCGCTGTCTCTCGGTACATAATGCAGTAGTGTCTCCGGTTCTGTACTAAGTCTATACAAAAATCCAGAGACGCTCTGATCTCCATCGATATCTGTTGCTCCAAAATAAAAAGAAGCTACAGTAAGTGTCGTATCTGGGGGGAGCATGTCAGAAATGAAGAATGCCACAGGCGGGGAATTCCTCACGGGTATAACCACCTTTGTCGGAGTAGGATCATAAGCACCTTCATTATCCACTGCCCAGACTTGGAAACAGTGAAAATCATAGGTATCACCTTCCGAAACACTGAAGGTGAATGTCTCAGTTGTTCTAACGGTAAATACAGTATCTTCATTGTCGACAGAATAGTAATACCCTTGTATCTCGCCATCGGGGTCATTACCGATCCAGTAAAGAGTAACCTTTGCTGGAACCGTATCCACTGTATCCACATGAGAAATAAAGCAGTATGTTTCAGGAGGAAGGTTCTCAACGGGAACATCTTCTGGTTTCTTTATACACGAAGTTAAGACTAAAAACGATAAAACTATAGTAACACATATCTTAAATTTCGCCATTTTTCACCTCACTATCACAAACTTTGCTATTTCTACATCACCTGTAGACTCGTTCCTGACGACTAAGTAATACAGCCCCGTGGCAGCAGTCTGAGACCCCTCTGTCATTAAATCCCACATTTCTTCTCCATACGGGCTATCGTGCTTTATAACTTTCACCAAATCCCCGCTTGCATTTAGTATGTGAATGGTACACCTTTCAGGAAGGTTATAAAACCTTATTACACGTGCATCGCCTTTTTCCCACACAGAACTCAATTTATACGGGTTTGGATACACACCCACTTTACCTTCTTCTGTGGCGGGCGTACCTGGAACTACTTTGACCATATTAAGAAGCTTTGAGCTCTCAAGGCTGGGAAGACCAAGGAGGGTATCACCAACATCAAACGAAGTTACAGCGTAATAATATGTAAAACCATTCTTAACGCCCACATCCTCAAAGGTATAATAACCTGCATACTGACCTTCGGTCTCCTTAGGCGGCATTCCGGTGTTAAATCCAATAGAATGATCCACATCGGTTACCGAATCCTCAGGAGTCTTGTCAAATTCCGCTACGAGCTTCCAGGATGTATCGTCGACAAAGGAAGATAATCCCCTATAGATTCTATACCCCTCAAAATCCCTCAAATTAGGAGGAAAAGGGTCCCTGGCGAATTCTGGAATGTCATCGAAGTACAACTTTACCTTTCTATTCCCTGGTGACGCAACAAGATGTGGGGAAGGCGGAGGTGCAGGAAGAATAAAATTCGCATCGAAGGCTTTCTGAGCCCAAGATGCATTTTCTAAGAGCGTCCCAAGGTCGTTCCCTCCAACAAAAGCTATTACGAGAACTACAGAGTCACCTATGTTCAGGTGCGAGATGGGACCTACAGATAACAAAGGTATGGGGTCAGGATATCCACGCGTGTAAGCATAGTTGTCATCCATATCGGGGTCTCTCTCTCCATTTGACATTATCTTATACCTCATAGAATCGGGAACGGTACCACGCATATCTCTCCATGTCCACCAATTAAAGCTCATTGTCATAGTATCAAAGGATACCGGGGTATTATTGTAATACATTCCAAGGAATTTATAAGCCCCATATCCCGTAGCTAAATAATCGTAACCGTCGTTTCTTTCAAAAACCATATACCCACCATCGTCGTAGAAAAGCCTCTTGTGCTGATAATAGGGAGTTGAGCCGAAATCGTCTCCCCAGAATTCTCTGGATCCAGATGCTAATTCTCCATAAAATCCAATGTATAAACTGTCCCAGTCACCGGCATAACCATCATTATGGATTACAAACTTTACGGTGACTACATCATCAATATAGGGGTAACTCCAAACCAATACAGTTTGATCAATTCTCACACCAATCGGAATGTGCTCGGGCGGCATAGTCGGAAAATCTCTGTAATCGGTATACGAACAATATAAATCCTGTTCTGAAATGGCATCAGGTGCATAATAAGTTGATATCATAATACTGGATTTCTCCGTGATAGAATCGGAAATCGAGGATGAAGGAAGGAACTCAAATCCCTGTGTCGAGCCTGGAGTTACACTGGTTTCATCCACTGCACCAGTGGTCACACACATACCTAAAGGTGTTATCACACCAATCCACAGCCCCCCCTTATAAAGCCTTTCTATCCTGCTAAACTTAGGATACTCCATTGAAGGATATGGCAGTCCAGTATTTGGCTCAACATATCTAGAAAAACTCGTACCGAAAAGGCCAAAATTCGTTACATTTAGTCTCATATTACCAATACTCGTGTACTTGAATGAAACAATCTTTGCGGCTGAAAAGCCGGTCAGTAATAGAAAAACAATAAGATACTTCTTCATTTCTTCCCTCCAGGGTTTTGAGGAAGTTCTGGTTTCTTCATCTTCAACACTTTATCAGAAAACGCAACGTACATGTACATGCCATCTCTTGAAGTAGCCACACTTACTGGAAATTCGTTAAATTCCTCCATATGAATGAACCTGCCTTCACTATCAAACTTTTGAACCCTTTTGTTCCCGAAATCCAGGACGTAGATGCAGCCGAAAGAGTCAGCCCACACATCGATAGGGTATGCGAAGACACCTGCAGTATCTCCACCCTCATGAGTTAAACCTCCAAGATGCACCATCGATATCCTTGGTGCAGTGATAGAAAGTCCTTCTACCCAGTTATTTCCAGAACTTGCAATAAGGATCCTAGAAAATTTTTCGTCAAGAAAAACCCCATGGGGCTCCTTTACGCTCAAGATCCCACTTCCTTGAGTAGCAATGGTTTCAATGTGATTCCCTATGGAGTCTGTACAGACGACCAAATGTTTAGCAGAATCGGAGATGTACAGGTATCTTAAATTACTAAGGTCAATTCCACAGGGGTTAACTGAATCTGCGAAGTCGATGGTGTATAAAATGACCTTATCCCTGTTAAAAACATAGATTTTTGAGGAATCTCCTATATACAAGTTCCGTGCACGGTCCTGGGCAACACATCTTACATTTGCAAAACCAGAATAAAATGTATCTACAAGATCTCCACCTGTATTAAACTTTAAGAGCGCTTCCCTTTCGAGCACATATACGTACCCATCCTTTCCTACAATGATGTCCCTTATATCGCTAAATATCTGATAGTCCCAAGAAGTATTCCTTAGAGGAATGTAATCTTCTTCTGAAGGTAGAGACCCGGGATTTTCTGGTGGAAGGGGATATTTTTCACCACAACCACTGAAAAGGAAAACAAACAAAACTAAAAATACATAATTGGCGTATTTCATTAGAAGTTCACCCCCATCTGGGCTTTATGCACAAGCCCTGCATAACCGAGTGCAGAAACAGCATAATCGATGTGTACATCCCTTTTAAAGTCGAAACTTTTAATAATTCCAATACCACCTGTAAAGCCCGAGAATTCTCCGGGGATATTTGAATTTAGTTTGTACCCAGCTCTAAGAGACACAAGTTCCGCAATTACGTATTCAGCGCCAATTCTAAATATCTCAACGTTGTCAGTGCTCTTTTCAAGTTGAAGTGAGAGATAAAAATTATTGAGTGGACTTCCGTATGCGCCAAGCCTGTACATAACAGGAAGAGAGAACCTTGCAGGGTTATCTGAGGGATCTGGACTTTCAATCTCAGGGTCTGGGCCAATATTTGAAATGGAGATGCCGAGAGCAATATCCCTAAATCCAATTAGATAATAAGTACCAACGTCAAGGGCTACAGTACGCTGGTTGTAATCATCAAGTGCTTCATTCATATATTTAACATTTATGCCAAAGGAAAAGCGATCTATAAGCTTTCTCGCAATGGCAATACCCGCATATGTACTCGAAGTCCTGTAATATGTGCCAAGCCCGAATGGATGGTATTCATCAGTTCTCTGGATATACCCTGAATGGAGATTCCCCATTAGAATGCCCAAGCGTGTGAATTTCTCAATTTGATACACAAATCCAGCATAACTGTAGTAAGTATCACCAATCCATTTCTGAGTAAAGAAAGAGACACTTGCATTAGAAGGGACATAGGAAATCGCCGATGGGTTCCAGTAAATACAGGTTGCATCATTAGCTATTGCAACACCCGTTTCACCAAGGCCACCCTGTTTGGCTCCGACAGGTATTTTCAAAAAAGTCATTGTTGTCGTCCCAACTTTTTGACCACCGAGAAATTCAAACAAAGTAATAGCCTTTGCGCTACTGACTAAAACACACAATATCAAGAAAGCTCTCTTTACCATTTCACCAGCACCCCCATAAATATTTCCCTTGGTTCTCCATACCTCGCAGGATTCAACATACTGTCTTCGGTCGTCCTCGCAGGGAGCGGATCTCCAGGTTCATAAGCTCTACCTGTAACGGGGTTAATGATCCTATGGGCACGCCAGTTAAATACATTTCGGACTTCAGACTTAAAGCGGAAGTCCATACCAAGAGCCTGAAAGATACCTTTTTCAAACTTTACATCCAGCCTTTTCCACATTGGTCCAAGCTTTGAATATAGTTCGCCGCGATTACCAAGGGTATCCTCCGGGGTATAACGCACACCAGATTGGAGAGAGACACCGAGGCTTATAAGTAAGTCATCAAGAGTTACATTTGCAACTCTAACGTATTCTTTGCTCCTTAGAGAATATGTAATGTCACCGTAGAATTTTACTGGCCTGTCCCATTTTAAGTACCACTCCTTAAGAGACTCTGCACTTCCACTCCAGTACCAGTCCTCAGCCGTGGAAGACCTTCCTTTACTTTGCGACACCGTCATGGAAAGGGAACCATAAATATGATATGGAGTGTAGTAAGACAGTTCTGATTCCAAGCCAACAGACCGAGAATAATCGGAGTTAAAATACATCCAAAAAGATGGATTGGGAGGAATACCCTGGACTTTACGTGCTGTTGGATAGTTAAAGATATCTTTATAATATGCAGTAACCTTTAATTTGCTCCTTTCATTCAAAAGATGTTCCAGTCCCATCTCGTATGCAACAGTTACAGTAGGTCTTAAATTGGGGTTACCGACTAGTTCGTATGAAGAAGAAGCTCTAACACCTAATTTTGAGTAAACATACTTTAAGTCAGGTAGCTGCGAAAAATGGCCATACGAAGCAAAAAACTTATCCCTTTCCGATATGGGATAAGCAAAACCGATCCGGGGGCTCAAGTGAAATTTTACAATATTTCCCATAATAGATGCATTATTATTCATATACTTTGAATATTCACTCTGAATTGCAGGAGGTAGGTCCGATTCTTGTAAAATTCTTTTCACTGCATCATCTACGTACTTTCCGGGTACCCAAAAATCAACCCGCAGACCAAGGTTAGCTACCATCCCAGCAAAAGAAATTTCAGTTTGTGTGTAAGCACCTCCGTCAAATGAGTAAACTTTATAGAGGTCATAATTCAGCCCAAGTCCACTTTCAGTACCATACCATGGATAATGAATATCAAGCCACTGAAGTTCATTTCGGTTCACAAGGAACCCCGTTTTAATCCTCCATATTTTGGAAAATATCTTACTAAAATCAAATTTACCCGTGTAGGTATCTACATAGTGGTCATGCCAATAAGGGGCATCTCCGTAATCCCAAAAGAGATCCTGAGGCATAGTGTCGACAGTTTCTACGTATTCACTCCAGTGCTTCCCATTCACATCTGCCCTCAGGTTTGTGAAGAAGCGGGAAATCTTTAAGTCGTAAAACGTCGCAGGGGAAAGTGCATGGTGTATAGAAATTGCCTGCTGTATAGCATCTCGTGTAAAAGTGAGATAATTCTGCAGGTTATACATATATCGGTACGGAAATCCACTGGCAAACGGATAATCTGAAGATGACAAAAAGAAGCCCTGATTGATTTCCAAAGATTTATTTATCATAAAATATACTCTAAAATTGCTCGAAGCCCTCCAAGATATTCGTGATAGGAGCGAGTAATCGTTCTCTTCCCTTGGAGAAAGTCTCCAGGTGTCATATACCGAAGTATATAAACTCTCAGAATGAGGTAAATCTGTATCCTCCAAGTCCGCATTCATACTTACATAGTATGTAACGTTACCAGGGATATCCACTTTAAATGTATTCCTTAAGAGATTGGTAATCTGTTCGGGTCCACTGACACTAACACTCAAAATGTCTTTGTTTTGGTGATTGCGAATCCCGAGGGTATTACTTAAACCTGCAAGGTTATCTCTCACATAGTCAACACTACCTGTAAATTTCGAACTCCCCTCTTTAAGTGAGATGTTAACTACTCCAGACATTGCCTGGCCATATTCAGCGTTATATCCACCCGTTAATGCTTCCAACTCCTCTATGGCTGTGGTAGGAATATAAAGACCAAAAGAGCTTCCCGATAGCTGATCCTTAATAGGGAGCCCATCTATCAAAACCATAAGTTCACTGGAACGACCTCCTCTGACATGAATATCAGTGCCCTGTCCCTGGAACCCAGCCTGTTTTTCCAGAACATCTTTCACATCCTCACTCGGAATAATATCCAACTTCTCTCTCGACACAACACTTTTTGAAGCTGATACTTCCCTTTCCAGTGTAGGCCTTTCACCAACAGCAACAACTTCCTCAACCCTAAAAACCTCCTCACTCAGATAGAAGTGCACTTCCCTCACTTCGTTCCCTTTTATGGATACACTTGCTTCTTTTGGTTTGTAACCCACCATAGAAGCCACCAATATGTGATCTCCTGGAGGAACTTTCGTTAAAACAAAAAAACCATCGGTGTCGCACGAAGTACCTATCTTTGTACCCTTAATTATCACATTAGCCATAGGCAGTCCTTTCCCCGTAACAGCATCAAACACCCTACCTACAATCTTTCCATCAGCTAAAAGGAACGTGGAAAGGGTTAACAAAAGACTCACATACCGAAAGATTTTTAACATTTACCCCCCTATTCTTATCAAAAACGGAAAAATTAGAACACAAATTTCAACACACTCAGTTACGCAATATTTGATCGTACTCATATCCCTTAGTTTTAAATCTTTTTGTAAGGAGCGTAAAAAATTATACACCTGTCCAGCTAAAAATGTTAGTCAATGCATAAAGCTCTTGTAACCACGATAATCACACTGCTGAGAGATAGCCATCAGCAATCTCGCATTCTAATTTCAATGAAAAATAGAATATACCCTTAACACCATAGACTTAAGGACAAAGTATATGCCTTCGGAGGATATGGTTTCAGATTGCCTGGAATACGGGTGTGCCACTTCCTTTTCCAAATTTCAATAATGGGGTAACATACTCAACAAGAGATGGAAAGAGATGCCCTTTGATGTATGTAAATATAGTCCTTCACGACGCTACTGGAAGAGTGGTGAACATATTTCAATCTTCTTGTGAACAATCTCCACAGCTGACGAAAAGCGCAAGGATCTGCCTGCCGCCATTTACTTTATAAGACTGGCAACGGAAGATAGGGTAGATACGATTAAATCGGCTCCTTTTACATACATAATTCTTATGCCGGTTTAATTCCTTAGCCTTTCACAATATCAACGCTTCGGGATGCACCGAGACGCTGGGCACCGGCTTTTATCATCTTTAAAGCATCTTCATAGGTTCTTATACCACCTGCAGCCTTTACCTGAATTCGACCCTCCGATACCTTACTCAGTATTAATACATCGTACACTGTTGCTCCACCCTTACCAAATCCTGTTGATGTTTTAACGAAATCTGCCCCATTATCAACACAGAGTTTAGTTGCCATAACCTTCTCTTCATCCATAAGGTAACAGGCTTCGATAATAACCTTCAGAATTTTATCTCCAATTATCTTTTTCGCTCCAGCGATCTCTGAGCCAACATACTCTAAATCACCATCCTTCAATTTTCCAATGTTGATTACCATATCAAACTCATCGGCTCCATCTTCGAGGGCTCGCTCTGCTTCTCTCAATTTTATTTCCATAGTATTTTGCCCTAACGGAAACCCAACTACCGACGCAACCTTAATCCCAGCATCTCCAACCTCTTCCTTTGCAAACTTTACGTGAACCGGGTTTACGCAAACACTGTAGAAACCAAATTCAATAGCTTCCTTCACAAGCTTCTCAATGTCCTTTTTTGTAGCATAGGCATTTAAGTTAGTATGATCAATAAGTTTTGAAATATGAGATGGCTCAATCCTTTCATAATCACCCGATTCAATTCTCTCAGCCATCTTTTTAACTTCTTCGAAATTAACCATACCTTCACCTCCTTAAAAATTATAAAGAATATTCCAAGGATGAGTGTTCGAAACAAGAACGGTATAATTTAACAGTAAAGGAGGAGTAAGGGATGTTTAAATTGTTATTAACGCTGTTAATCGCATCTCCAAGTGAAATTACCGTACATAGACTTGAAAATGGCCTCAGAATCGTGTTTGTAGAAGATAAGAGCCTTCCAGTTTTCTGCGGCTTCATTCAGTTCGATGTAGGTTCAGCTTGTGAGGCACCTGGACTCACTGGAGTTTCGCACCTTCTCGAGCATATGCTTTTCAAGGGAACCAAGAAATTGGGGACTACAAATTACAAGAAAGAAGCGAAACTCAATGCAATCCTCGAGAACCTTTACATCACAATGGATACTGTCTCCGACAGTACCTTGCGGTTTGCGCTTAAAGATAGCATTGAAAAGGTTCAGAATGAACTTAGCAAATATATCATATCTGAAGAAATATGGAGAATATACAGTATGCATGGCGGCGTTATGATGAATGCATCCACGTCTAACACCAGCACCCAATACTACGTGATGCTACCTTCCAACAAAAAGGAGTTATGGTTTAAGGTTGAGTCAGATCGATTTAAAAACCTCGTGTTAAGAGAATTCTTTTCTGAAAGAAATGTGGTAAATGAGGAAAGGCGTATGAGCGAAAGTAACCCTTACTACAAACTGTGGGGCTCATTATTTGCAACTGCGTATATTGCCTCACCAATCCGATGGCCCATTATAGGCTGGGAAGACGACATAATGAATGTAAAGCCGGATCAAGTTATGTGGTATTATAAGACTCACTATACCCCTGATAACTGCATTATCGTGCTCGTGGGAGATGTGGACATAGAAAATGACCTTAAGCTTGCCAAAAAATACTTCGGTGACTGGAAAGGTTCTAAGACGGACCTATTCAGGATAACAGGAGAACCCGCACAGTCTGAAGTGAGAAGAGTAGAAATCATAGGTCCTGGCAAGCCAACAATGGGAATCGGATTTAAGGGACCATACTATCCTGACAGAGAATACTACGCGTTGGAATTATTCTCATACATATTTGGGGAAGCTGAGGGTTCCATAATTCAAAGAAACTTGGTGAAAAGAGGGATCATTTTTGACGGAGGCAGTTCACTCTCAAGCTGGCAAGGAAAAGCACCTTCTATCTTCTTACTGGAACTACATCCTGCGACAGGTATATCTATGAATTCTTTGGAAAAGGAGATCTTTTCCCTTCTTGATTCTCTAAAAACTTCAGGGATTGACGATGCTTCACTCAAAAAGGCAAAAAACAACTATAGAATGTCGTTCGTAAAACGTCAAAAGGAACACTTATATCTCGCCTTCACAGCTGCAAGTGGGCTCAGGATCGCCGATGATCCTGAATATTACAAGAAAGAGCTTGAAATTATTGATTCCATAACTGCCGAAGAGGTCAAAACAGCAATTTCAAAATACCTAACAAAAAACCAAGGAACCATCGTAACCCTTGGAGGCGAATAATGTTTAAAAAATCATTATTACTGTTACTTATTGTTTCCACAATGTATGGAGAGAAAGAATCACCTATGGCGCGGGAGATAAAAAAGATGAAGTTTGAACCCCTCAAGTGGGAAGTCCCAGCCGTCGGTAAAGATATTAAAAAAGTTGCGGGAGAATCAGGAATTGTACTCTATATAAAGGAAAACCATTCTTTACCACTCGTAGAAATTAATGTATATATAAAGGGTGGTCCTGCATATATGGAGTATGGACAGAAGCTCCACCCTTGGCTTATCGCATCCTGCCTTATGAGAGGTGGCACTCTTAGCTACGACCCGGACGAATTAATCGATTCACTGGAGTTCAACGCAATAGACATCAACGTAAAAAGCAATGATGAATACTTTTCATTATCGATGGCTTTTCAGCCACAGTTTGAGGAACTTGCAATAAAGCTTATGGAAGAGATCCTCTTCAAACCTCGTTTCGATGCAGAAATAGTCTACAATGAAAAGCTGAAGATCATCAATGAATGGCAGCGAAGTATGGACGACCCGGGACAACTCCTTTATGAAGCCTCAAAAGAAGTTTTATATAACGGCCATCCCCTTGGGTCAAAACCCGATTTTGAATCTTTCAATGCAGTAACACCCCAAGAGATTTTAGGGATTCACAAGAGATTTTTTCAGCCAAAAAATATGGTTGTATCGGTAGTAGGCGACATCAACTCAGATAGCTTGGTAAATATATTATTTAGCGTTTTCGACTCAAAGTACAATAACGACTATGACTTAGAACTAAAGCCCGCACCAACACTTGGAGAACGGAAAGTTTACTTTGTTCAGCGCGAAATCCCACAGGGCTACATACATTTCGTTCAAGATGCACCTGCGGGCTATTTTGAAGACACCTATAAAATATCGTTAGTCTCCGATATCCTCGGAGGGGGATTCAATTCAAAGATCGTCTCTAAAGTAAGAAATGAGCTCGGCTTGGCTTACAGTACTTACGCTTACTTCTCCTCTTTAACTAATTTAAAGGGAACTTTCTACGCCTTTAGTGCAACCCGTAGTGACGCAGTAGAGCAGTCCATATACTGTATCGAGGACGTCATTAAACAAATGGAAAACGGTCAGATCTCTGAGGAAGAATTAAATCTTTCAAAAGAATCTTTCTTGAATTCATCCGTAACATCGGTAAGAAACGATTGGGCATACGTTCAGAGGCTTGCTTTAAGGAGCCTTTTTGGATTCCCCGATGACTATTTCGAAAGGATGAACGATGAGATCAAGGACTTGACCCTTCAAGACATTAAAGATGCATCTAAAGAATATCTGGATCACGAGAAAATGTCGATTATAATCGTTGGAGATAGTACAAAGATTAATCTGAAGACCATCGAGAAATTCGGGCCTATTGAGCTTCTTGCTCTCTGATCAGAGCAAGAGGGTAGTTATGAAGCATTTATACTACTTTTAATTTCGAAAATCTATCTTCAAGATTATAAGTAATGAATGTATACATCGGAACGTCGGGTTGGAGATATCCTTGGAACGAAGGTTCTTCCCTATCCTGGTACGTCGAAAATTCAAACTTAAACGCAGTTGAACTGAATGCCTCCTTTTATAGATTCCCCTTTCCATCTCAGATAAAGGGATGGGCAAATACTGGAAGGAATCTTCGATGGGCAATCAAGGTTTCGAGGCGCATTACACACCTTTATAGATTCAATGAAAATGCATACAGTGCTTGGGATAAATTTAAAGAGTTATTCGCACCTATGCAGAACCTCATTGACTTTTTCCTTTTTCAATTACCCCCTACCATTACGCCAAAAGATATAGACAAGATAGAAAAGTTTATTGAATTCACGGGTCTTAGGGAGAAGTTCGCACTGGAAGTGCGTAATATAACCTGGTACCAAGATACTTTACTTAACTGGGCTCAAAGATCAATGATTACTTGGGTTTCAGTAAGTGCTCCAGGATTACCTCAAGATATTTACAATTTAAATGGTAATGTGTACCTCCGTATGCACGGTGTTACAGAATGGTACGCCTATTCCTATTCCACTATAGAACTGGAAGAGGTAGCTGAAAAGATAGTAGGTGCTGCACCGGAGAGGGCGTTCGTCTTTTTTAATAACGATCACGCAATGCTCAAAAATGCTCAAGAACTGTCAAAGATATTTCAAAAGAAGCTTATTTAAGACATCCAAAACTCGAATTTCAGAGAATCGGGATAGTACTTGAACCTTTTTCCTTCTTATATAGCTACTAAACTTTAATTAACTTAAAACTCGCATCTATCTGATGTCAGTCGATGCAAGGAATTTTCTATCCGTCTTACTTCCAACCTACCGGGAAAAGGTAGAGCGGATCTTCTTTTATCCCCAGTACACTCTTTACTTCGCTATCAATAAACGCACCTACGGGAACAGTTCCAAGACCGAGGGCTGTAGCCTGAAGCATTATATTCTCCCCCACATGTCCCGCTTCCATATGTACGTAACGCTCTGCCCTGGTGCCATACCTTGCCCTTGTCCTCTCAAAAACAGCTGACACCACAATTGTCGCAGGCGCTTTCAAAATCATATCCTGTCTCAAGGCTCTATCAGATATGGGTTTCCTAAAATCACCCTCTCTTATAAGCTCGAGGCTATGCTCTTTATTCTTATACCTGTAAAGTCCCTGCTTCAATCCCTCCACATTCCCAGCAACAAAGAAGATTTCAAGGGGATATGTAGCGCCAGCTGAGGGCGCTGCCCTCCTCCCACTCGCAACGGTGCCCTGTGAAGCCCAAAGGAGCTGTGAAACCTCCTTAAGGGTCAGTGGTGCATCTTTGTAAGTCCTTATAGACCTCCGCTCATTAATAGCACGCTCCACGGAAAACTTGCTATCCTTCACCGGATCTGGCAGTTTAATCATAATACTCTCCCCCGCTATAAGTATACATATTAAGATTAAGTTATTCATTATAGTCCCCCCCGTGCATTTTAATATTTTATACAATTCTCCAACCGGCCAGTCAACTGCAAGGCAATTCTATCACGACAACCGTGGTAAAGGCTAAAGCACCTTGACAAATTTTGATGGCATATTTAATAAAGTCTTTAATGAAAAATCAACGATGATCCATGGGGCCAAGGCTACTATTTCAGTTTTTGGCGTGGCAGTAAAATCAAGATCCATATTAATTCCTCTACCATACATAGACGCTAAATTTCTATAAGGTTCCGCTTCTCCACAACCTCATAAACATAAATGAGGATCTCTATGGCTTCTTTCTGACAAAAACAGAATTGGAACCTATCTTCAACAAGTTTATTAGAACTTAATAAAGCCAGAACTATCTAACCTTTTTACTTCTATGGAATAATCCCGTTTAATCCAGATTTATAATGCTCCAAGAAGTCCATTTACAAGTTACGTCTTACTTTAGATTCTCTACACAAAATCTAAAATTTCAGTAGGTTTCATTTATTGTTAGCAAAAATCATAGTTCCATTCCAATTAAGAGCAATCTCGTTATTACTTGATAAATAAACTATACTACCTGGTGCAAAATAATATCCTAAGCTCGAAAGTTTTTTGCCGGGATATTTTTTGTATTCATTTTCAGATTCCGACTCCGTATTTTTCTCAATATCAAAATAGCCTCTGCCTGTAATTAGTTCTATTTCACCTCTAAATTGTAACCCCTTGTCATACTGAAGATGAGATATTATGGGTTGATTCTTTTTAATTTCTATCAAAATGTCATCTTCATTTAGTTTTTTTTCTTCTATTGGGAATACTTTATTATTTAATATAGATTCTAATTTTACTAATCCAAACCCATAGCCAAGCTCTCCTCCAAGAGTCAATTCTTCAATGATATTGAAGTCATTTATAAAAATTCCATTATTTTCGATTTTTACATCTTTGTAATTAAACTTAGTTCCCTCTTTTATCCAAATGCAACCAATAATTTTTGTAGTTTTTACCTCACCGTTTTCGTCTGTATACTTATCTTTTATAAATTCGACTTCGTGAAGACTCTCGTCTTTTGCAGTCCCTGAATTTTTATCTATTGCGGTCAAAACTCTACTACCTATAAATTTGTGCTCAAACTCCGGTAATAAAAGATTGCCATATTTTAGCTCATCAT